>Ga0126337_10003277_pt1 | contig 10560 bp, 8 predicted proteins | sample DipCmetagenome_FD_92527 | JGI IMG/M metagenome (GOLD analysis project Ga0126337, IMG submission 92527) | Coral microbial communities from La Bocana,Puerto Morelos, Mexico - Diploria C A metagenome | ecosystem: Host-associated > Invertebrates > Cnidaria > Coral | place: La Bocana,Puerto Morelos... | reverse complement strand
GTTTTGTTCCGTTAGACTTAAGAGTATCCTTAAATTTCGCCCATATTTGCGAGCAACTGTTTAAAGCTAAATTTCAAGCTATTTTTCTTGACCGATGTTAGCAATTATTGTGAAGAACGAAAATTAAAGCTTTCAGTTAACGTTTATATAAAAATTGCAAGCAATTTAGGCAGCAACTTTTGAAATTTTGGTAGCAACTTTTTGGATTTTTGACAATTTTTTAGCAACTTTTTGGCATTCCAGTGAGCAACTTTCCAGCATTTTACGAGCACAATCGGGACAGGCCTATATTGCTGCTCATTGAACCTTTTGCTAACTGGCGTTTCCGTTGACAAATTAAGAAACAAAGAACGAAATATTCATATGTAAGCAGACAGAAAACCTTGATATCATGGCCCTAGCACTCTACGCGGGAGGAATTTGAAGATGAAGGTTTCACTACGCCGGGGAATTTAAAAACGCAACAATAGCAAAAATATCTGTGACGTCACCTATTGTCATCTGATATGCCAGCCAGAGAGCTATTGGTTGGTAAAACAAAGAAATATTTTGTTGAACGTTTTGAACATTTAATAACAGACACAATGTTTGTAAACAAATATCTTCCTTACAATTAATTACCGTTCATTTTGGATTCGCGTTTGAGCAAAACTCGTGATGTCATCGTTTTCGAAAAGCTCCGTTTTCAAAATGGTTTCTGTCCACACTAAAAAGTAATGCCGGTGCTTTTAGAATTCTCTAGTTTGAAGAACGTTTTCGAAAGCTCCGTTATCGTGACGGATTAGTGTGCTGTAGGCCTGCGTTTTCGAATTAGTCTCCAACGTAATGCGGACGGGGTCTAAAGCATCCTTTGGATCTTAAAACGGAAGCACTTGAGGGTAGAAATAATCCACCTCAATCTCCAAAAACGAGGACATATATTACCATACTTTGTTCTAGGGCTTGTGTTTGTAGGCGATATAACGCGCACTCTGATTGGCTAATTGTCACTGAATTGTAGGGAATTATTCTCCTGTAATGCCCACGGGCCGATTATGGTCATGTTTTTGTGTTTTTTGTCCGAAAATTGTAGCGGGTGAGAATGAGTGACGAGGAGGAACACTCTGAGAATAAATTTTATTACCCGGACGGGTTAGAATCTCGGGGCAACACGATTGGACAGAAACAAATTATTAACGACTTGGCGAGAGAGAAACCGAAGGAAACAGTCAGGAAGAAAAGTGAAAACACAACAAACAAAACAATCAGCAACGCTATTTGTCATTAAGTTGTGACGAAAATAAATATTATTTTAGATCGTAAGACGCGTTATAGTTAGCCTGATTTATGCGGCTGGAAACGACAAATGAACAGGGAAGCGGGCACTACCGGATGTAAAGTGATCACTTCCGCTTTGGCTTTTTTGCTTCATTTTTGTTTTTGTGCCATTTGATAAACAACTTAATAACCTCGACCGTACGGGAAAATCTCAAACTGAGGCCTTGCCGTATTGATACCGATAGCGGTTAGTAAGTAGTTAATACATGATAAGTAAATTTTGATGGTGAATGTTGAGCTCGGTAAAGAAATGTGAAAGATGAATTATTCAACATGACACGAGCGTGGGTCGATTCCCGTCGGGGACTCAGATATTTCTTTGTCCCACGCTCGTGTCATGTTGAATAATTCATCTTTCACATAGTTAATACATGATTACGCACTGCACACTACGCACTATCCAATATATTGTAGTCAACGTCGACCACGTCTCCTTTTATAATTGTTTCTTTTTCTTTTTTTTCTTTTTTCCTGTAGCTACTCAGCTTTATTTTGTGGGGAAAAATGAATCCGCTCATTTAAACTGATATTAATTGGCAAGCTTTAATTACGGAAGTTCTCTCTATTTCTCCATCCCTTCCCCTGTGTGATCTCGATTTAATTTTTTTTTTTTTTCACATTGAATATCGATCAATGTTTTCAAATGAAAATGGAAGGAACTCTGTTGAGAAAAGGGAAGCAATTAAACTTACCGAAAAAGGAAAACGGTTTGAAATATGCAAAAAAAATCTTCTGTATAATTACTTTAGACAATAATCTCAAAAGCGCATGCTCCATAGGTGATAAAGGTAAAGCTAGTGTGTTGCACAACAATCAATGGCGGAAATTGCACCATATAGCATCCATTCCTTACTCATTGCAATTACTACTTATACTTATTATGCAGGTAAGAAGCTTTCTTTTATTAGAGTTATCGATCTGGGATTGTAAGGGAGTTTTTCGTTCCCCTAGGAATGGAAAATTTTAAAAAGTTTGTAAAGGTTTTGTCGCGCATCAGTTCTTGTAAAGATGCCGTCAATCTGAATGTATAGCCTCTTTCATGTTTCTTGCATGTGTAATTCACGCTTCCTTTTCTTTCTTTGGGTTCAATATGTTGCATTAGTCTTCACTAAAACAGCTAGTAATTGAACTTTAATAAGAAGATGCTAATCCATTCATCTCTTGCCGAAATAAAATTTCTGTGGATTCATAATGTCAATTATGTGAGGCATGTCCTCTGACTTCCATTCATGACTTAAACTGCAAAATGTTCGATCAATTCTCTTAATATAAGCTTTCTGCTGTTAAATTACGTCGCGGTATTTTGTCTGTTGTACAAGTAATTCTCGGTATACCTTCTTTTAAACGTTTCCTTTTAGAGCTTCCATGATAACCATAAAGCATTCAATCATTAACATATGTATTTTCTTGTCGTCTCAACATGATTTTAAGATGAAGTCGTCCGTGATCCGTGTCCGAGATTTTTACCACAAGGACACTACCGCTTCTTATCCGATCACCAAAGTTAACTTTATAGCTAAGTTAGTACTGGACACGTCACCAAGTAATCAATTCCCTGGGTTAGGGAGGGTTTTACCACTCGATAAAACAACTCGATAAAAGGTTGTGTAATAATGTATCTTAATTTGATCAGATCCAAAACTGATTTTTAGGTGGCCATTTACGATCGCAGATTCTGTGGTCCTAATTCCAGGTGTTAGTGGGCTTCGCTTTTTTTAGCCTTTTTTTTTTTCGTTATCTTTTTAGAAATTTTAGAAATTAACAACCGTGTTAAGCGTTGAATTATTTCGTAGTATCAACAAAAGTAAAGGCCTGTTCGGCGGGGTTAGTACTTGGTTGGGTGGCCAAATTCGAATACCCAGTGTTGTAATGATTTCTTTCTTTCTTTTTTCTCTTTCTTCTCAAGCAGATATCCCGGAACTCCCAGCCCTGTGTAATTTCTTACATTCTCTTTATCAACGATTCGTTCATATAATTTCGTCGTGCCCATGTTATAAATTATAACGATCCTCATTGTTTAATTTCTCCCCAATTTATATCCCTGTCCGTTTCTCATGTAAAAACTATAACTCATGGCTTGAATCATTGGAAAATTCATACAGCTTATCAATTTTATGATATTGAAAACTTTTTTTTCGGTCTTGGAGCACACTCAAACCTGTATTAAGCAGGCAACCTCGGGAAATACCCTTAGTACCCTCTCCACCTCCCGCGTATAAAGAAATAATAAAATACTAATTGTAGAATCTGTCGAAGGGGGAATGGATCCCAATTTGAGGAAACTAGGCGCGCACGGTCGTCCAGGTTAATTTTTGGGTACCTTGAGCTAGGTGGCGTGGGAGGCGCTGTAGCTTCATGGTTAGTGAGCTCAACTGGGCCCTGGCCGGGGACATTGTGTTGTGTTCCTGGGCAAGACACTCAACTCTTACAGTACCTCTCTCCACCCAGGTGTATAAATGGGTACCGGCAATTTTATGCTGGGGGTAACCTGCGATGGACTAGCATTTCATCCAGGAGGAGTAGCAATATCCCTAGCCGCTTAATGATTCAGAAACCGGGATAAGTTCCAGCCTGATGAGCCACTTAGGCTAGTATGCAGACTTTTTTGAGCTAGGTGACACACTCAATATGACGAACATGACGATTTCAAAGTTCCTAAAGATAGATTTTTTGGAGTTAAACAACTCAGAAGCTAATTTTCTGGATATTTTCGAAATTCGAAGCGAGAATTCGAGCTGATCGTATCTGTCGTTACTTGCGATTGCCAGTCTCGCTTACTCGGATCACGAGTAATCTTACGTGACCCGCGTAGAGCTCATGTCACTAGGTGATCTTTGGAAAAATCCAAATGTAAATTTAAATAGTAGGAGCTTAGTTTTGGAGGGTTCTTGACTTGGCATATATGGGAGCTTTCCTTGCTGACTGTAATGCGATACTCCTGTACGTCTCGGAAAAAAAAAAAGTTGTGACAGAACATTTGAGATGATTTTCTCGACTTCATTTCTGCTTACGGGATACATTTGCTCGTATAACAGGACAAAGGGTTTGTTTCAGCATCAAATTCGAACAGCAGTGGTTTCTACTGAGTTTATTTGTTTCTCCATAATTTTCTAGCCTTCCTTTCTTAAATACTATTGACTGAAATTTTTGGAAAAGAAATATTATTTTTCATGATAACAGCCTATTTTTTTTCCCAGAAGGTACTTTTTGTTACTTTTCACACGAGATATGGTAAATTGCTCTGCCGTAAATACTTTGTAAAATATTATGTAAAGAATATCATGTGTTAAATTCGTCGTATAACTTCGGTGTCTAGTTCACAGGTATTAAACTAAATAAAAATAAAAGTAAAATATATCTAAATAAACATCATATCAGCATGGAAATAGTTAATGTATTTTGTTATGATATAACGGGGAATCTCTAATCTAGGGGATATTTGGAATGGAGAATTTTAAAAATAGGGCATCTTTAAAATAGGTATTCTTCAAACGCGAGAATTCTAATCCTTACATCCCAAGCGTAAATTTCACACCTAACGCATTTGGTAACGAGAAAACAGAATATCATTATGCCTTATGCTTGATCTCCGATATTACTGAAAAGACAAAACAGTTGAGCCTTTCCAGGCATTTTTAGTTCGGGTTTGGGCCTTTAAAAAAAAAAGGGCTCTTGTTTCATGTTTAGAAACTGCTTAGGAGAGCCTTATGTCTTCTTTTCTTTTTCTTTTGACTTTATGGGGGATGATATATCGAAAGGGGATTATTGTTGGACTGCAAGATCTCAAGGTCTATTCAATTCTTAAAACATGTAACAAATATAGCGCTTTGACATGAATACTACAAATAACTCTCTCCTATGCGATACTTAGAGGGTGTAACGGCGTTCTAAAATTGCCAAATAAGCCAAGAACAACGTACGAAATTCTTAAAATTACTTAACATAAATCATTTATCATACTATCGTATCAATGAATGTCAAATACTAACACTGAAACGAACAATTTCTTGTAGAAGCTATTTTGATATGGAGAGCTCCTCTTCCAGCTTGGAATCAAACTAATCCAGGGAGTTCCCTATCTGACATTCAAACTACTGTTTATCAAGTCCGGAATGGAAGTACTAATGTGCTTCTAAGGTGGAATTACACTTTGTTACCCGCCCAAACATTACTACTGACCACATTCTCCATTGGTGATGGCGTCAGTCAGGATGACATTGGAATAGTAGTCACTCCGGGCCCTACCGGAAATCTAAATGATACGTACAATGATGTATTCAGCGTTTACAGCACAAGCCAGTTTTCTGATTTGACAATAAACAGGGTGACTGAACAGGAGAATGCTACTTTCCAGTGCAAGCTGCAAGTGGATGCGGATGTATGGGCATACAACATACGAGTTGAGGTTACAGGTAAGAATTTACAGTAAGATATTCTGTGGTATTGATTATGATATGTGATGTAAAGCGATGTGATTGTTAGCATCACCATTTCTCGTGGCTTAACTTAACTTAACGTTTGTCAGTAAAGTTTTTGTCAGTTTACTGACAAACGTTAAGGACAGAGACGAGCCCAACAACAGACAGGGAGCACTTTACCAGATCAAATGCTCCGACTGCCAGGCTTCCTACGTTGTTGAGACTGGCAGAAACCTTAACACGAGACTGACTGAACACAAACGAGCCACGAGAAATGGTGATTTTTTTTTTTTAAATAATAAATGTATTAAAAAGAATTCGTCACCTTTTACATTAAATGGTGATGCTAACAATCACATCGCTTTACTTACCAACTTACCAACTTACCAACCACAACATTGACTGGGACACTGCCCAATGCTTAACCTACAGTACGAACTATTTTCAACGACTGACTCTGGAAGGCTGGTATACTAACTTAGAACAAACGCCTCTTAACAGATGTCAACCACTACCGGCGCCTTACAAACGACTTATCCACGACGTAAACAAAACCGACAAACGGAGTTCTAGACCAGACCGTCTTAATTTGACCAATAATACACGTACGTTCAACCGACTACAATAGACTGATCGAAACCAAGCTATGACTGATGACAAACTTAACACGAGTCTTTCAGCCAATACCATCATGACTCAACTGACCAATCAGTTTCAACGGACCAGACATATAACATCATCGCCTGACAAACACTATTCACTTGACTCTGAAGATGACTTCCACTCAGGTTGTCGAAACGTAAGTCACCAACAACAGTTCTTTTCAGAACTACCTTCACCCGGACGATCACACTATACGAACTACTGATACTCGTGGGTTCAAACCATTTACAACTGTAAAAAATTAACGTTACTTTCGGGACCTGTCATTATCGGAATTCTAGGATCTAAGCATTATTATTTTGACAGCAAAATTTAGTTTCTTTTATGGAATACAAACTAACTTCCCTCGTGGAAAACTCCTGGTGTTTCTTTCACTTAAAAGACAAATTTACACTCTCTGCTACAATTTTCAGCCGAAGAGAGGGAGAACAAGAAATAAATACCTGTTGTAGGTCAGTTAATTTTGTTCCTTAGCTATAGGTCAAACTGTCTCAAACTAGGTTAGCTCAGTTGAACTCAACCTAGTTCAGTTTGCTAATGTCTTTATCTGTTTTTTCGGGGTAGTGTCAAGATGTATGGCAGTGTCTTTAAAATACATGTACCGGTACTTTGTGTAAATTTTGCTGTGTGTCTGTTCAGTAATATTATATATCAAAGTACATATGACGTCATAATGTGGAAAGAAGAAAAAAAAAGACACGGAGCCATTGGGTGAGTGTGTCACTGATGTTCTTATCACATTTTGATGTCTTCTGTGATCTTATTACTGAACAGATGCACAGCACATTGGAATCTATTCATTTTTGCGTATACACCTATAGTCAGACATGTATATATACACGCACAGCATTCTCTTTGTTATTATCTTCCCACAAGTTTCTTTATATGAAGCATTGTTGAACAAATAAAGGTCGACATATCTGGGAATGATAAAGCATCAGGCCTCAGCGGGAAAATGTCAATATAAGCTATCATATTTCAAATTTTTGATCACTTCACAAATTTGCCAACAAGCTACCGTTTATTAATACTTGGTTGAGGTTCAGCTGCCAAAATGTTGGGAAATGTTGTAATAACATATTGTTTTCAGTTGCTGAATATGAATGTTTACTCTGCAGTGTATGGCTGTGAACAACTCACTGGGGCAATGCATAATTATTTAAGTAGTCCTGACAGTTTTTGTTAAATGACATAACTGCCTTTCACTTTACATGAATCCCCGGGTAATTTTGAGAATAGGTATGACACTACCAGGAAAGTTTTTGTGTTTGGCATGCATTGGCAAGTTGCTTAATTGTGAAATGTTCATTGTCTGAAGCGTTCTAAAGCCTTGTAAAAAAAAATTATATTTCTGGTTCTATTTGACACAAATCATTCATGCAAACAGTAGAAAATTACTCTTTCCTCGACAAATGAATTGTTTATTCAAGTTTCTATAGTCACTGTGTGTTGCTCATGTTTAGTTTAGTTTTCTGCAATAAAAGAGTATTGTATTTTGGCCTGGATCAGCAAGTGCCTTGCAAAAGTTTTGTTGTCTGAAGCACTCCTTTTAAATCTCTTGTTAAAGACATGATATAGTTCTCCTGCTCTGTTTGACAAAAATCGTTCATTTAAAAACTATACGAAGTATTGTTTATCGAAGTTTCTATTCTGCGCCACTCACATTTGGTTAACCTTTCTTCAAGGAAAAGTTCTGTTTATTGGCACATGCCAGCAAGTCATTTGCAAAATGTTCATTGACCTCATTAGTTCCAACTAGATATCTCTCGTCGAAACTGAAATGATATCTACATGTAATATGTACCGCTTGTAAAAAGTACTTGAAATACGTTCAGTAAGTAGCATTACTTGACAATTCCACACATAACTTATAGGACTGCAGACATGTCATGTGGTCCCAAACTAAATTTTTTATTAATATTCTACTCTTGTTACAACAGACAAGACATAGTGGTATTGAATGACACTATTGTTCTGAAGTCTTGCAATATTAAATAGTTTTTGAAGTATTTTGTTCTGATTTTGTTGATAAAATTTACTATTTGGTGCATTGTCCGACTAGATCCAGCAGACATCACCCATATCTCGGGACACCAAACAGTGAATGAAACAGATGTAGTGATACTCAGTTGTTCTGCAGAGGGTATGCCAACACCAAGTATTACCTGGACAAGAGTTTTCGACAACAGCTCTGTGTTCTTTCCTTTGACCATCACTGGTAAAGAGGATGAAGGGGGCTACAGATGTATTGCACATAATGGTATCGGTAGTCCAGCTAGCCAAGTCGTCTACATTATTGTTGAAGGTAAGTTAAAACACTGCACATGAATACCATGGTTTGGTTAAAACAGAAATCCAGGTTTGGACAAAAGCGATGGACTGTAACCAACAATTTCATGGCTCAAATTTAACGACTAACTGTTCGCATATGCGAGTAGATTTTTGGCTGGGCCCCTAAAATTTCTTGTGTGGTCGCACACAGCATGCCTTAAAAGCCAAAAGACAGTGCGACTGACTGACTTTTTTCCCTAATGCTTACTCGCCTGACCATATTAACGTACCTCGCTCCATACGACAAAAAAGCAGAAGCTTCAAACAAAATAATATAAATATAAACTTAGATATAACCCAAGCAGGCACCATTTTCCTTCCATCGGTGTGTGTTCTTTTTATCATCTTTGATTTCCTTTTGGTTCTCTGAAGTTGAATAGTTCCATAGTGCCAGGTGTTCCTGGGGAAAGCATGCAAACTGGGGAAGAGAGCTTGCTAATCATGTCACTGTAACTTGTTCTGGAAGAATGAGCATACACAGTCCATTGTGCAACAAATGCTGAAACTGCTGTTTAACAAATGTTGAAAAGTAGATTATGTGATGTTGGACTTTGAAATATGCCGTTCAACATGTTGAAAGTTGTTGAATAAAAATAGAGTTTGGCTCTCTTCTGTTCAACAAATAGCCGCTTGTTGAACGACTTCAAACAATCGTCTCCAAATTTGGTGCAACATGGCAAGATCTGAGGATCTCATCAATATATCGAAATCAAGGAAGCTTGCCAAAAAAAAATACAGAGAAACTGGAAGATTTCTTAAAAATGTTGCAAGATATCGCAATGTCAACACGCAGATAAAGATATCAATTTATTGAGAGAAATATTACTGAAGTAGCCCCAAACAAACAAACAAAACAAACACACTGAAATAGTACTCCAGTGTGTCAAAGATTTATTGACAGATCTATTGACAGATAATGTTGTCACCTACTATTCACAAACGCTACAGGTGTATACAAAGGCACTTTCACCTTTACTTCGCACTCAGCTACGTATATACTTTCCGTGAAAGGAAAATTGTTATCACTAAAACCAGAAATACAGGTGAAGTTATTTCTAATCCCAGTGTTGTCATATCCTTTACCTAGAGCGAACAAGAATAATTAAACTGATGTACTAAATCTGTTAGCCGTGAAGAATTGAAGGAAACTCAATTGGCCTGGCTGCAAGTTCACCTCCAAGAGTGTGTCATGAAAAGGTTTATCAACTGATGCACTTTGCGACACAATTTTCAGTGTACATAGACTTCAGTCGTTAGGCCGCTTCTACAACTTTGAAAAATTTGCACAAGATGTCCAAGAATCTTCTTGTGATTACTCACACTCGCTATAAAAACATCAGAAACTAGATGCTTAAGGAGTATTCACTCGAGCTTCATATCGAGCGTTTTGCTCTTGCATAGGACGACTGCTCCCGCAGCACAAGCTGCAATCAAAACTTAGCTGTCAGAGCATAGCACACTATTTTACCGGTCGGTTTAGCATTGGTGAGCAACACTTTAGTGAAGAATGTCTCATCTCTTTTCTGGTGTGTTTAGCCACTACAACAGGATTAAGATTGAGCATCAGACACCTCTCATTACAAGACAGTGCATCAACTTGTTTATCAGTTAGCTCATTGCCTTGTATTCTTGCTAATATCTGAAACACCTTAGGCCATCTTAAATGAGCACAAGATAATGTCATAAACCATATCGGAATTCCAAGTTTTTCAGGGACGGATCCCAAAAAATTCAGAAAGAGGGGGCCGAGTACCCCGCACCCCACCCCCCCCCCCCCCCCCCCCCCCCAGAACATCATCAAACCTCATGCCCACGACATTCAACCATATTC
>Ga0126337_10003274_pt1 | contig 10563 bp, 16 predicted proteins | sample DipCmetagenome_FD_92527 | JGI IMG/M metagenome (GOLD analysis project Ga0126337, IMG submission 92527) | Coral microbial communities from La Bocana,Puerto Morelos, Mexico - Diploria C A metagenome | ecosystem: Host-associated > Invertebrates > Cnidaria > Coral | place: La Bocana,Puerto Morelos... | reverse complement strand
TGAACCTTATTTCTTTTAATTTCATCAAACTCGCAAAGTGGGATTCGAAGGGCGCCGGTGGGTCCTAAATGACATGCGACAGTGAATCCTAATTTCCAGCAATGGTCCTTCACACCAGTTTGGGGGTCCAAATACAACACGGTCCTACAGAACATCAAAAACGGGAGTGAAATCAAAAATGGTGCCTTTCGGCTCTCCTCGTTCTCAAGCACCGCAGGTCTAAGCAAAGAACCTTTAGGGCCAACACTGGTAGGTATAGATACCACATGGCGTAGTAGATGATCTTCCGTGTACTGACCTAAAGTTTTGGACCTGAGGGATGAGGTTCACCGAGAGCTCGTCAGGAATGTGCTACGCCAACTTCTGTAGGGTGTCATAACCAATTGCCATTTTCTGGCACCCCGTATCGATTGTGGCACATGCGTCTTCCGGAACAAGTGGTGGATTTTGGGGGTCCCCATAAGTTTGACTTCCTAACCCTTCTTGAAACAAAACATCGTGAACAACACCATGACTGCGGTCATTATATGCTCCCTTGGCAGAGGAAACTTCAAAAGTCCCCGAAAGATCTCGGGTTGGCAAATCACCTGTCGCTGCCTCCTGAGCGACGGAAGAAACTGCTAGGGTCCGTTCGGGGACCTGGCTCAGGCGGCTGCGGTTCAGTCCATCTCCATCTCGATGTAGTCCATAGGGTGGAAGCGCAGTCAAGGCATCTCTTCCTTGGGCTCAATCTCAACCAGGCCACAAAATGTGGCCTCTTCGGATTCAACCTCCGGATTCTCATCGACGACCGCCAGATGTGCCTCCTTCTCATTCTTCTTCGGGCACTCCTTCCACCAGTGGCCGACCTGCTTGCATTTGCCACAGCGGGTTATAATCTTTTTGAGTTCCTCGATTGTCAGCGAGGTGGGCATGGTACCTTCCGGGTCGAAGGCTTGTAGAGCTCCGGCTGGATGTAGTCATATAGAGGATGATGTAGATCCAGGCGGCTTGCCACGGTATCCTCGTCCAAGTTCTCGATGCTTCTTATTCTGCATGCTTTGCAAGAACGTCTTCTTCTTTTGAACCATCATAGCTAAGATCTCCGCTGCTTCGTGTTCTTCCAACACGTGTGCCTCATCCTCGATCGGATCTCCAACCGAAGTAGCACCATCGTCACCTTGAAGATCTCGTAGGGCCTCTTCGATGTTGCGCAGCTCCTCTTCGTCCTGGTCCATGGGCTCTTCCGTGTAGAGGGTCGCATTGGGCTTAGTCACCTTCTTGGGGTCGATGCCAACCTGAGAGACCTGTAGCTTGGTCTCATGTTTCCTGACCCATTCTCGGACGTCCTTCGGGCTGATGCTTCCTCTGGTGTAGTTCAGAAGATTCTTGATCTCAGCCTCTGGGAGCTGAAGAGCGTTAACCATCAAGAAACCTACGTAGAGGTCTGGAAGGTGGATCTTGTGCTCGGTCACCTTCCTCATGGCGACGTCCCACCTTCCAAAGAAGGCTCGGTGGTGTCTCCGAACTGGTCGGATGTGGACCCATCCTCACTATCATCACCTCGACGTGGGCGAGTGCGCCGCCGATCTCGCTGTAGAAGGAACTCTCTGAACTCATCGCTGTCGAAGCCATCCGAAGGTGCCTCGACATGGTGCTCCTCATGAGCGCCATTATCAGGTGCAGTCTCACTGGCATGTGATAACTCAGGCACCGGGTGTTCCATGGCTCCTGGAGCTTAAAGCTCCGCTACCACTGTAAGTCGCAAAGCTCAAAGAATGATGCGCGAGCTCATTCCTTTTTCTACCTTCAAAGCTTGTCTGCTTCCCCACAGACTTGCAGCCGCTATTTTGCGGATAAGTCGAAGGTTCCGGTATTAGCTAAAAGAAGTGACATAATCTGGGCAATGCTGGGATATCCAAATTCACAATAATATATCTAATATGATTATCATATAAAAGAAAATACATATAACATATGATATATAAAATAAAGATATAATGTATATAATGTATATAATATATATAAAATATATATAATATATAATATGGTAAATATATTATATATAAAATATATATATAACATATATTCAAAAAAATATAAAATGAAATAAATTTATAATATATTTCAAAAACATATGTAATATATAATTTACAATATATAATAAATAATATTTAATTTAAAATAGATTTAAAAAATATATAATATATCAAATATAATATTTACTATATATGAAAAATAAATAAGATGTAATATATGATATCTAATAAATAGAAAAATATATTATATAAAATATAATATACAATATATAACATATATAAAAAAATATATATGATATATAATATATGAGATAAAATATATAATGAATAATAATCAGAATCTAAAAAAATATAAAATATATAAAACATAATAAATTATATAATATATATGTATCTTATCTTGTATCATATATTTAAAAAATATATCACATGTATGTATCAATGTAAATCCTTATTGCATGTGTTGAACAAGTCACTCTCATTCCTGAGCAAGAATCTTGAATCAAGAAGGCACCAAGGTTCAAACATATTGACAAATGATTTCATCATGTCGGGTCAAATAGCGCTCAAAACTTGCTATGGCAGGTAACAAGATCACAAATCAGACAGTGTGCTGACTTTGTGACCAATGCAATTTCGAAAACTGTTCTGGCCGCATCTCAATTGGCGTTTTGCTGCAGTCGTCAGCCAAAGACTGATTCAGGGTGTTGCACACCTTGGTGGGTGATGAATCATTGATGGCTACCCCGACGCATTCCCATTGGATCACCTTGCAAACTGGAATGGGAGACAGCTATGCGAACAGCTGAGCATCTTGGTACTGATAGATATGTATATATATATATACAGTATATATATACATAGAATCATAGAACATCAATGAGTTCAAGTGATATGTGAACATTGACCCCAGTTTTATGTGTGCAACATACTTTCGAAAGGTATTGAAATTATCAACATTTTGTCACCAAGCAACGCGAAAGTTGCAAATCTTCTTGTAGCCCTTCCATATCCCATTCCAGGGTAGCCTTCGAAGCTGGCAGAACTGCTCAGAAAAGGGCTTGACAAATCCCAATAAAAGTCGGAATTTGACAAAGATCTGGTTCAAATGAAAACGTCGAAACTTTCTCAGGCAATTTATGCTGGTGCCAAAAGTGAGAACTTTGCCATGCTTCATTTCATATGATTGTCACATGCGTAACGTTTATGTCAAGAAAGTGTCGCCTCGTCAAAATAGTCTTCTTTGACAGCTCCTGGACTGAATTTCTGAAGCTCTCGAAGAAGTTCTGCATCGATGCAGCTCTCCAGATCTCTGTATTTGTCGATGTTGAAGCACAAGAAATTGAGCTCTACAGCAACTGCTGCAAGGACAATGAATATGTCAAAAAAAACTCCGTGTGCAAGTCGTGAAAACAAACCGGCTGCGCCAACAACAAACAAATAACATTGCCCAACAATATATGACTCTTCTAACCGGCCTTCTGGACTCGTTCTGGAAACCAATTCAAAGTCCTAAGCCACGTTTGCAGAATTCCATTCCAAGTTCCTAATAAGCCAGCGTAGAACCGTAACAGGGAAGTCAATCCGGCAGCACAAAAATGTTATTGTATGTTTTTTCGTTTAATTGTTTTCAGGTCGTGAAGGCAGCAGAGAACACAATGTGGAACGCAAAATGTTCAAAGAAATCGAAAAAACACACATGTCACATATCAAAACATCTAGCAGGTTAAGCATAACAAATACAAAGAAAAAATGCAGCTGCAAATCTTATTTGCATTTGTTTTCTGCATGGTGTCTCTTGCTGGGTGTCTTGGACACATCAGTTTGCAGTGGGCGTGATTGGGTTTTCCACGCAACGTCTCTTCGTGGATGTCTTGGCCGCATGATTAATTTTGCAATGTGTGTGTGTTTTCATTTTCTGTCATTGATTTTCCAAATGTTTTTTTTGGTTGGATCCTTTTGCATTATGTGTTGTTGCATTTCCTTGCAAAGTCAAGAAATGAAAACCTTGGACAAAGGGGAGACACATGAACAAAACAATGTAGACCCACAGAACCATCCGGCCAGTGCATCCAACAGCAAACACCATGTCGGAGACAAAGACTGAAAGCACACACACATCGGAAAATCATCCGACCATGGCGTCCAGCAGCGCAATCAGCTCGGAGGCAAACATCCAGGGTTTGCTATATGACAGGCATAAAGATCACATTTAACAATTCCTTGGACCTCAAGACTACAGTGATTCAGGGCTGTCGTCAGAATTAATATGCAATGTTTTCCACTCCAATCCAATGCTATGTATATACTTACTAGAAATAAAACATATATATATATATATATAATGATATTTTGAACTATGGAAGGCTAAATCAAGGAGCTGACACCTTTTTGCGACGCTGCTGTTTTTGGCACTCTGGGTCCACTGTACAGCCACCGTGAAAGTGTGGCTGACAGGTTGACAATTGACAGATTGACAATTGAAAATTGCTCAGTCTCCAGCAGCAAACAAAATGCTTTCTGACTCGTCAGCCCAGAGCGCTTTGCGTGCCTTACGCCAAGTTTCTGCATCTTCAGAGTGCAGCCAAGCTTGCAACCGCTCCTGGTAGTTAGATTCAACTTCTCTGGGCTTCATCTTTTTCTGCATTGGCAAACATGAAAGCTTCTGATGCACTAAAGCTCCTTAGTTGGCCCAGGGCAGCAGCAACAGTTTTGCAATTGACTTGTCGACTACTTGAGAATTTCCTTCTATCAATCACTTGGTCCAAGCTGTTATTGCCTGAATCTCTGACATGATTCTGACAGTCCTTAAACTAAATGCCTCATGTTTCCGTAAGTTGGTTGGTTTGAGTTGAGCCAACAATATGAAAGATGCCAAAGCTCGATTCAATGCATCCATAGTGGATTGTTGAAGCTGCAAGGGCTTGTGTTGTTGTTTGTCATCCAACATAATAATCTGAGACAACGCTTGCATGTCCAAATCCGTCTCTTCCAATGAATGTCTGGATTCTAAACGACCTGTCAGAACTGAACGCACAGGTTTTTATGATTCAACACTGCTCAAACAGAGCATGCCACACGATGACAGCTGGTGCAAAAAGCCAAAAGCAAATAAAAGGCACCTGTGGATGAGATACTAGCTCTTGAACGCTCCTGTCTATGTCTCATGGCAAATGAAGAACAACCGCTGGTGCCAGCATCAACTCCGCGGTTTACTTGGCGTTTCCTGCTTGAATTTTTGGATCTGAGCTTCAGTCAGACAGATGGGAAACACGTAAAAAGATGTAGATGCAGGGCCCAGTTTTTCAGACACATTGAACATGCACACTAGACAAACCTGTGAGCACCACAAGAAAAGAAGTGGCACATCATGCAGGTTTCGATAGGATAGGTTTCTTGCCCAGGTCCTCCAGCAAGCATCGTTCGCATTGCCACTCCAATCTCGCAATGTTCGACATGTGGCCCCAGCTGTTGCAAACATATTTGCCCGTATCCGTTCCACGCAAATCCCAATGGTGAGGATCCACATGGATCGAGCGAAGGAGTTTGCATCGCAGCGGTTTATAAGGAATGGTGTGCTGCCCGGGATGTGCCATACAATGGGTCAAGGATCCTATTACGTGGTGACCACTGGCATGGAGGCATGTGTCGGGGAGCTTGCTCCGAGACCAGCATAGACCATCATCGCCACGCCAATTTTGCCAGCTTTTGGGCCAAGAGTGGTTGCCCGAAGCAAAACTTGGGACCAAAGGACGCACCTTGGAAGCATCCAGGCTGCAAGGTTCGGATTTGGGGCCCGGCGGCCGACGTGAGTTTAACCGAAGGAGGTGTGGTAGTACAAGATCAAGAAAGGCGATGGATGAGAACCACGCTTGCCCGGCCAGTGATGGATCCAGAAGTTGACGAGGAAGGTGCAATTACGGGGAAGGTCCAGGCGTCTAACCATTGGTGCGGCAAGCCCGATAACCATGGACACACCCCAGGACGTTGGAACAAAGCCGGCTGGAGAGCAACAGACACCACAAGATTCCAACATACAGCTCCAGGCTGGAAATCGGAAAAGATGTTGAACGGATGGGGTGCATGATCATCAAGTGGAAGTTGTTCCATTGGCTCGATCCTCGATTCCAAAACAGCGAAGACTACATGGAAAGTGACGGCGCTGAATGATAGTCCTCAACAACCAGCCCTTTACGCATGTCGGGCTGGGGGGAGGAAGTGATGGAATGGACGGATCAACAATGGGATGAAGCAATTAAGCTCCTACAGCGGAACATGCTTCAGGGGCACATCCGTGAAGAGCTGGTGAAGATGCAAGAAGGTCAACTACGACAAGAAGATTTACAAGGACTGGCGGAATTGAAAGAGGCAGTGACGTCCTTGGAGAAGGTTCAAGTGACTGCGGAAGGTAGACGTGAGGCAGAAGAAATGGCACTGAGGAGAATCCAAACAGTGTTCAAACAGTGGAAAACGGTGAGTCTGGATGAGGTCCGGAAGGAGCTTCATAAATTGGTTCCGGCATTTTGAGGAGGCCAATACCATCTTGGAAAGTGGGGCAATGGAATCAATATCTGGAGAAAGATATCAGCAGCTCCTGGGCAAACACCCTGACTTGGAAAGACTGCCGATGTTGGCAGTAGCCACAATGAAGCCCCCAAGGAGATGAAAAGGACGGTTGGTGGTGTGCAGAACTCGTTCCAACAAGCAAGCCTGGAGAACCAGATCCTTTAGTGGGGGGAGTGGGTACTGTGGCATTCGTTGTGTGGTGGCGTTGGCTGCGCAACAACAACTACAACTTGGATCCATTGATGTGAAAGGTGCTTTTCTCTAAGTACCTAGGAGAAGTAGAGCTGAGGCCAACAGTCTGTGATCCACCGGATTTGGTCAAACAGATGGGCCTTGTGTCAGCTGGTCAGACATAGTTGGTGAAGTTAAGGTGATGGTGACCAAGACTTTGGATATCTAGCAGTATACATGGATGATATTCTGTTTGCAGCGAAGACAGATCACACAGAACAATTGGTGGAGGCTCTACAAGGTGCATGGACGTGTTCGCCAGCAGAGTTCGTGACAAAAGAAGGATCGATGCTGCTTTTCGGGTTTGGGTTGTCAATGGAGGAGGATGGAGCGATTCGCTTAAGTCAGGAAAGCTTTTTGAGAGAGATGGTCAAAAGGAGAGTCGAGAACCACCCATGTCTCATGAAGGAGATGAGTCGCCCTTGGACTTTGAAGCAATCAAACAGGCCCAAAGGGATGGTGGCGAGTTAACCTGGCTGACGACTCGGAGCAGACCCGATATCAGCTATTGTGTGGGGATAGCATCGAGGTTAATACATATAGAAGACTGAGGTATACGATATCGTTGTGTGAGCATCTGAAATACATCAATGGAACTTTGCAGATGGCCCTGGCATACCGGAGATGTCAGGATGGAGACCTGGGTTTCGAAAAACTACAGGCGGCGCAGTCGATGCAAAATCTGGAGGTGTTCTCAGATGCGAATTTTGTTCCAGTCAGGATGCGTGAGGGGTTTGCTGGATGTGTGGTGGCATTGGAATCGCAGGCCCAGCCATTCATATCACAGGCTGAGGTCATCTCCCACAACTCAACATGCCAAACAGCCGAATCGGCCAGTCGTTTGCTTGAGGAGCTGGGGTTTCCAAGCACATGTATGGGGAGCGGGGATCGCAGTGGTGGCAAACGATTGCGGACCTTGGTTATCCCCCCCGCCTCAGGGCGGGAACCGGCTTGGACGGCAGTTTCAGCTTGCAGAGTTTCACAACAAAGAACTACAAACAATCTTAGCAGTTGTTGGTAGCTTGCTTTGCTGTGTAGGTCCTTGAAAACTTAGTGCAGTTTTGCTGGTGGCTGCAATTCAATGGCAGCAGGGAGGTTGGGAAGAAGACCGTCAAAAGCTGAAGGGCAAAGACAGCAAAAGATGGCCAAAAGATTGGAAGACAGCCACACACCCCAAAGGGAAAGCTGGAGCGGCACAGCGCCCCAAGACAGTGGAAACAGCACCGCAGATAGGGGAGGAAAATTTTAGGGTTCAGTCGGATAGCAAGAGCCATGGTTTGGGATCCTCTGCGGCAGCTGGTGGCAGCTGTGGGCGGCGCGGTGCAGGTTTGTCACAGAAAATGGCAGGCTTGAGCGTAGACACCAAGGTGAGCAGTGCGTGCAGCTTGGTGGATAAGCGTTGGTGAGAACTACTACAACGACGGAAGTGCATGGAGGGCACACATGGTGGAGATAGCAATGAGAGATTGAGCAAATCCACGGTCACCCAGAAAAGCAAGAAACCTGTGGAGACATCGCTGGATGAGGAGTACCATCGAAACCTTATGGGATGAATGGACTATACCCAAAGAATCTGGCAAAAAGCAGGACCTTGAAGAGGATATACTTTCATGGAGGTCAAAGGAATTGACCAACACCATCGAGAACCAGGTGCAGGACAAGATCCACAAGCAGCTGTGATGGAACCGAAACGTCTGATGGCTACTATGACCTGGTGAGTGAAGACTTTGTAAGTCAACATACAGGTTCTAGAAGGCCTTGGGTCGATGATACCACCATTTGAGCAAACATTCGTCGAAGAATGAATGTCCTTTTTGGCGTGGTTTTGACGTTTTGCCTCCCACCGAAAGGGGAAGTGTCAGTATAGATTTCTCATGAGGTTTCCAGCATAGATGACAGGCACAAATCGAGAAGTTGCTATTTGACATTTCAGGGTGAACCTTGAAGATCCAACTGCCTGACAGGCCTTTTGTTATCCAAAACAGGTCCGCTGCAGGTTTGCAGCAAATAAAGAAATGAAAACAAACCTTTTGCAAAATGAACCGGCCACGCCATCCAGCACAACCATCCGGCCTTTTTTTCATAGGGGTAAGCATCCCTCACAGGTGAACGTGCTTGGGGAAAAAACTTTGATCAATTCATAATTCCAGTGTATTCCAAGTGTCTACCTTCAAGGCATCCAAATCCCAGGAGCCATCTACCATGTAGTCCTCCTGCATTTGTCTATCTGCTTTCCACAACATGTCCTCCTGCCCAAAGACTGGAAACTGAACCCAAGATGTGCTCCCCAGCCTGGAGAGCTTTTGGTGACAAATCTTTGAGCCGTTGGAAGAGGATTGCCGCATTCACTGTGTGTACCTTCCATGCCACAATTGTCACTTTGGGAGATCATGTAAGGTCTGATACACCCTGTGAAAGGAAGGCTCAGCCCGCCTGGTCGCTCGCACCATTAGTATGTGCAGCCTAGTAATGCAAAGCTGTCTTCCAAAAATCCGAGAAACATATGAAACTGCAAAAAAAAACAAGGCCCAAGGGCGCAAGGGCCCAACCTCCAACCTTTCCAGCTTCTCTCTTGCTCTATCCTGCAGAATATCTCAGTCTGGAGGCCGTTTGAGGGGCGGGATTCATATAACCTGTCTATGCAAAAAACATCCAAACACAAAGAAAATACAATAAATGAAAGTAAGAACAAGATACAACAAGCTCAAACTCAGAGAGTCAGATGGGTGCAAGAAATGGGATCCACAAGCAATACCAGTCGTGTCATCCCTTTTGTTTCTGCTCATTCTCCCTCCTTCGCTCTGGTGTCCTTTGCCAAGCCCAAATCATCTCGCAGCCCTTCAATATCCCACACGCCCGTCTCAGCATTGAAATAATCCTCCTATCAAAGGACTTGTTATGAAAAGCTTTCTGAAAGAACAACTTGAGATTGCAAAAATGGAAATGCCAGGCATGAATCATGAAAGCAAAAAGTTCACGCACAGTTGGCAGCGACGAGTTCGAGCGCCGGTCCTTGCTCAAAGAGTCATCGAAAACGCGAAGCTCTGCCAGGAGACCCGAGCCATCTTCATGCAGCCCGACAGAAGCCTTGCAACTTGCAAGCTTACAGTTGAGGTGTCGAAATCTGTGTGCATAAGATGAGTCTTCCCCAAAGCGTCCCAATACAATCAGCTTGTGAAGCAACAAAATCAGGTCCAATTTTTTGAAGTGTTTGCCAGGCTCTGGAAACCACGTCAAACACGCCTTAGCTAATTGCAAATCATCTTCAAGTCCTTCGAGATCCCAGGCACCAGAGAAATAGTCTTCCTTGACATTTGAAATTCCCAGAGCCCACATGATGACATAAAATTGATATGGAGTCTTCAGACTTGAAAATGATTTGAAGATCAAAAAATGGAGCCTTCGAAAGCTCTTCCCACCTCGCCTTCGAAACCAAAGCGTCCAAGCGTTGCAGCTCGGCGAAGAGTTCCTCTGGAGCCACTTGAGGTGAGGATGCCTAAAAAAAAACATGCAAAAACAGAGAAAACTCAGAACCAGAATATACAGAATATACGGACTCCAACCAGAACTAACCAAAACCTCGAAAAAACCTCAACCAGAATCCAAACTCCTCATGGATTGATTACCAAGAGCCTTCGCCAAACGCAGGTCATCCTTCAAACCATCAAGGTCCCACGCGCCAGAAGCAGCATCAAAGTAATCGTCCTCAAGCAGAAGCTTGCAATACAGCGACTCACTTGATTGGATC
>Ga0126337_10003273_pt1 | contig 10563 bp, 10 predicted proteins | sample DipCmetagenome_FD_92527 | JGI IMG/M metagenome (GOLD analysis project Ga0126337, IMG submission 92527) | Coral microbial communities from La Bocana,Puerto Morelos, Mexico - Diploria C A metagenome | ecosystem: Host-associated > Invertebrates > Cnidaria > Coral | place: La Bocana,Puerto Morelos... | reverse complement strand
TAGTAGAGGCATTTTATACACTGCTAGAAACACAATGGTACTTACAGGACTATGAGTGGCTCAAAAAATCATGAAAGTTGAAATGTTTTTTATTTAATTCATTTACCTGTAATTTCTTGTTTTCTTTTTAGGTGGAAGACTGTGAGCGTGCTTACTTTAAAATGGACAATGTACTCATTGATGATCGTCGAATTCATGTTGATTTTTCACAGTCAGTTGCAAAAGTCCAGCTTCAAAAGCAGGGTAATTCAATCATCTTTAATTGACAGAATAATTTTTAAATTAAAAAAGCGCATTAATTATTAAATATGTTGTATCCAATGAGATATATTTAGGTTTAGTTTTTAATTTAAGAATAGAGAGATGACTGCTGGAACAATAATCACATGCAAAGTCACAGTTTTGTGGAGGACACAATCATCTCTGTATTTGTATTTTCTTTGCTTTCTTCCCATAAAATTATATTTGGTTTATTTATAAAACAGGAGCCAAACCAGTCTTCCCAAGCAAACATGACAAGGACAAACCCAAGTTTAATGTCAAGGGACACAAAGAAACAACAGGGTATCCTTTACCAAACATAAATTGTGTATTCTGATTATCAGTTGAGTCAGATGTGACAGAAGTTTGGACACCAGGTTTTAACATAAAAATCATGCTGTTGTCATGGGCTACTGGCTCTGTTTCCAGTGGAAAATAGTCGGTCTTTGATCTCATTGGTAGCAAAGCATGTGGAATCGTAGGCAATGCAACAGGCAATGCATAGCTGTTGACATTGTTACCAATGGAAATGAGTTAAGTTGCCCATAAAGTTACCCAATAAATTAATGAAATACAGTTGAACCTCTACAAACACCCACCTCCTGACAACGGCCACCACTCTACAATAACCACTTTTTTGTCTCAGTCTGGAGTCCATACATTCACTCTTATTCTTACCTCTCTACAACACCCACTTCTCCCACAGCAGCCACTAAAGCATGTCCCAAACTACCAAATAACCTCTCCACAAAAGCTGGTTAATCAGTGACTAGACAAATGGTGTACACAAACTCCATGTTAACAATTATTGTAAAAAAAATTGCAAAACTTTAGTGCATCAGTAATCTCAGTTTTATTGATATATTTGATTGTGTATTTCTATGCCACAGTAAGCAATTTTTAAACATAAATAGGCTGTTCCCTCCCCCCCCAGAAAAGAACAGGTGTCATAATACACCCCTACTTCTCTATATTGGCCAATTTCATTTGACCCCAGTGGCCATTTAGAGAGATTTGATTGTACTAAATTGGTATAAAGACATTGAAATCTGATTGCCTTTTTTTCTGCAATGACTGCAATCTTCATCTGAGTGTTTCTCTTGACTTCATAAATGAAGATATGATCTGGTTTTTGATGATGAAGGACATAGCAACAGCAAATCTGAACACAAGAAGCAAAAGCATGGAAGCTACAGTGATGAAGAACAAAGGAAGATGAAGCACAGTGGTGGCGATGATCATAAGAGAAAAAGTAAACCAGATGAGAAAGAGAAAGACAGGAGGCATGAAAGAAAGGCACATTACAGCAGTAGTGAAGATGAACCAAAAGAAAGAGGAAAGAGAGACAAAAGGGTGAGACAAAGGAGCCCCAGTAGCAGTGAGGATGATGAGAGAATAAAAAGAAAGAGGAAAAGTCAAACAGATGACCACTCAAGAAGTTATAAGGTAAGCAACTGTCTACTGTCAGAAATAAGCATATTGTGCAAGAATTTCTGCTCCAGAGAAAATTCCAGAGAGCGAATGGGTTACTGAATGCTGTAAGTGCCTATATGACATACTCATTACATCATGATGTTGCCCCCCCCAGGTGCCTTTATGATGAAAGAGATTATGTCAACCCTCTGGCACAACTTTTATTGGCGCCCAAGTTCATAGGAAACTTCTTCCCATTGCTGTGACATATCAATATCATATTTCAGTACATCAGTCTCGGCCAAAAATCTTACAACCTGTCAAAAAATGTATAAATGTCACTCCGTAGTTTAAGCGAAAGAACTATTAATATGCATTTAACTAGACACCCATTTTAATTATCATTTTCATGAATGGTGCAGCACACAGCATACAGTCTGTACACAATGGTATGGCACTCAAGGGGTTAAGATAAATTCATCAACACAAGGTAAATTTATTTACGTAAGATTAATTGATTAACACTGTGCTTTTTGTAATTGATCAGCACAGCGAAGAAAAACATCAAACAGAACCACAAGCAAAGGCAAGGGATCATAAACACAGACGAGACAGGTATTTAACAACAAATGTGTTAACGGGAGTCTGTAATTTGATTCTAGACAACCTATGAAGTGTTGGTTAGCTCATGTTTAAGAATCACATGTGGGGAGGTTCTCTGTTGGTAGTTATGTTAAGAGTGACTCTACATCACCTTTTTCACTTTTTGATAATTTTTGGGGTGCTTATAAAAGCATTGAAAGAGATGTTTGTAGTAAATTAACTAACAATATTTCAGTGTTTCTACTGAGTGCTGGAAACATGAATGGAAGTCTGGGAAATGAGAAATGCTGTGAACACAAGCCACAGTTAGTAAATTGATAGAAACATGTCTCTTGGAAAACTCCCCACAAAAACAAATGAAAAATCACTTGTTATTCTAAAATTTATCATTTCATCCATCATCAACCTCATTCCCAGGGTCTCTCATCTTCCTGCCCTCCCTGTGTGAGAGAACTTCAGTAGAGCAAGAAGATGAGGAACCCTGGTCCATCGTTTGCCGGAACTCTTTAATATTAATTCTGTGTTTCTATTGAGTCACAGAAAAACGTTTCTTTATCCATTTTCTTATAGGGCATTTTTACCATATACATGAACTAAAGCAAAACTATCAATTAATCAATTTTATAAATTACTATTTAATTCCACATTAGGGAACAATCCCCAAGAAAGAAAGAAAAATATTCAAAACATGATCAAGACAAACAGAGACATTCTGAAGGACACAAAAGCAAGCACTCTTCACATGACCACAAACATCATTCACGTCACAGACATTAAGCTTGGCGCAGGGAACAGTGATAAGTAGTGGAACAGTCTCTTCTTGTGCTTGTGAAGCAAGCAAACTACGCAAGCAAGAGCATGGCTCTGCAGACATTCCAGACCATCATTGGTCACAAAGCAAACCTGCAAGCCTCAACAGGATTTATGAAATGAAATTTGGACATTTCACTTCTCAGTGATTGGAGTATTGTATACGTTGTGTTGTGGGAACAGAAGAACAGCATGACTAGAGCTCACATTGAATGTGTCTTATTCCTCTATAGATAATATACGTCAATTTTTTACAACTTTAAATGCATGATGGACACAAACAAGAACATTTAAGGATCTTAACTTTGAAGCAAATTATGCAGACACAACAAGATACATGTACACAAGTTTAAATATCATTTAGGCAAAGTTAGATTCAGACTAATGTCCCCAGAATGAACATTGTTTCTTACAGTCAATAGAATACCCCTATCTAGTAGTACTTAAGAGACGTGTTTAATGTGATTCTTTGATTGGCCTGGTAAAGAAAAATGTATGTACTTTTCTTTAGCATTTAACAAGTGAACAGTACTTAAATGCCATGCATATACAATGTACGTTAGGCAAGGTTGCCACAGACCTTGTCAAAATATCCCGACTTTTCCCTGATAAAAATCAAATTTCCCTGACCAAATAAATGTCACATCTAGTATCAGCTTCTAAAATGAAGCAAAGTCCTGACAATAATTAATAGTTAAATAAAAGCTCTTTTACTACTTTTGGGTCAGTTGTTTATTTTGTTCAAGATGTCATGACAAGTTCATGTAGGTACAATGATGCCAAATGAATACAAGACTTCATCTTAGATACAAAATGACTAAAAATATTCACAATAACCTTTAACTTCATAAAGAACATATATAACAAATTCTAAGCCTCGTATTTGTCATCATAAAATGCAGTCGTATGTGATTCTAAAATGTTAAGTTCCCTGTGATACCCATAGACCCTATTAGTTACTATAACCTATGAGCATTTGTATTGATCCCTCTGCTTCACATTAGGAAAACACAAAGAGAAAACTACTTTCAATTGTCATTATTTCAAAGTTTTGGCATAACAAGCAATAAATATTATTAGTTAAAGACAATATAATTCAAGGGCTACCCTTCTGTAGTCAGTGAACTCAGCTGCCTCTCACTACTTCTGGCTACAAGGGGGTTGATGATCTACAGGGAGAACTGGTCCTGGTTGAAATAATATTATAATAATTATAGGAAACCAAATGTTTCCATAAGTTGATAACCAATGCTGGATTCAGTTAAAATTTTGACATCTCAAGGGGCACTTGTCCCTACTTTATGTTCTAATGATTGCCACATGACTTCACGTTTGAATCATACTTAAATTTAACTCAGTTTTTCTAATGCTTGTTCTGGAATTGACATGGATGATTTTGGTATTTCAGTCTGTTTGGTTTGCTCCAGGATGTCTTCTGCTTGTTCACGAAGTTCATGAGTTCGATTCTGAAATTGAATTGATAAAAGAACATTACAGAGATTTGACTTCATCTAGCACATTGCAGCATTTGATAAAGAGAATTTTTTAAACTGAATGGTCCAAAAAAATAATTTACATAAGAAAACTATTTATAAGTGAACCACTGACTTTCAGCCTGGCTTTCCAGAAAATTCCTAGATGTGTGAGATAATTGGGCAATAAAGAATTGCTTATCATTTGGGATTTCCAGACAACCATTCTTTATTTCTGGTTTGGTTTTTCTGCCTACTTGCAATCTATTCCTTCTGTGCAGGCTCTGAGGAAGAGTTTAATTAGACCTGCCAACTTGCCAACACCCTGATATTAGGTGGTATTGACCTTTAAGTCATGTGTACATAGCATAGAAATATCAATCAGATTACCAATCAGTGCTTGTCGAGCTCTAATCACTTAGTGCATCTCTCACCTGAATGAGGGTTTTGTGTTCCATGATCATGTGGCATGCCTTCAATATGAAATCAGAATATTCCTCTTTCTCTTCCTCTCGTTCAACTACACTTTCTTCTGCCCTGATGTACAGATGATCAACTGGCAGTTAGAATAGAATCCCGTTTGTACATTTATAAACCCAGTCAGAGTGGCTCACAGTGCTGCTGGTACTTTGCACTCGAGTACTTGTACCATAAGCAACCAAATGAATGTATTGCTAATGCCTAGCATAGGTAGCAAGTGCTCCCACAACAATGAAGGCAAAAACTGCATCAACTGGAACAGACCCAGGTTTCATTAACATGAATTGACGAGCAGTATTTCCATTGCCCCTGGATGAGATGCTGGTCCATCACAACAATGCAACTAGGCGATCCAGGCCATGTTCAAACTCAGACCACTAGATTTTGAGACTAATATAGCATTACTTACTGTATTTCACCTGACAGAAAACATCAATGAAGTTGCTAAGATCAGGTCAAATGTTTCTACTTTGCATCACAGTGCAGTGTATAGGTACCTTAATTTAAGTTCCTTGAGTTTTCCTTGCTTTTCTTCCACTGCTTCTTCGTATTCAAGTACTTTTTCTCTCATCTGCTGGACACCTTCATCCAAACTCTGTGCTGTGCCTGTAGTTTTCTGATACTCTTTTGACATAATCTAAACAATTACAAAAAAAATATTTCAAAAGATTTATTTCTTCATGAAGACATGAAATATTATGATAAAGATATTTACTATGAGTAAACCAGTGGCAATGTCAAGAAAGTCACCAAACAAAAGATTTGATAATAGCAGCGCAATGGATGTACATGTGCATTATAAATCTTTTTATATAACTTGGTCATCCTCTGCAACTAACAAATGAAATGACCAACTTCTCTGCATTTTGGACATCGTGAACCAAAATGGACAAAGTGTTAGGTCCATTTACAATTAAATACATTCAGTAAATGTTTAGCCTCGGCAAGTTTTGAGACTGTTATGCTTACAAAACAGATCTACCAGCTAACAATTGCAAAAACTGAAGGTAAGATATAACTTGATTATTTACAGGCATTTCCTTGGTGTCGATGTTGTTGTTACTCACAGATTCCCTAATAAGTAACACAGCCAATTTTCTGATGTTTCTCAAGTAGAGTCACACTCATCCTTTGAGCTGTCAATAGTTTTTTTTTTGGTTGTTATAACATTCCTGATTGCAAGAAGTGGTTTGATTCATTAATCAACTATAAATTAACAGTTTGATACCTCTTTTTTCCAGTTTAAGTCCTTGTCCAACACTTGAAGTTTCATTTCTAAGGAAGTCGCTTCTTCTTGTTTGTCTGACACCATTTCACTTATCTGCAAAATATGCTCCGATTACTTTGCAAACCTATATCTTTTGATTTGCAAATGGTGAGAATCATTTTGTCTCTAAACTTGGAAGCAATAGTCTAAAACTAATAACATTTACTTTTAGCTAGTTAAAATGCCAGGAATGAATTGGTGAAATTTCACATCAAATGTCTCTTTACAGGTAGGTTATAACAGTTCTGTTTACTTCTTGAAAATATGACCTACTGTAGTTTTTCCAATTGATCAAAAAAGTGCAAGACAACTTTTGATTGCCTATCACAATGTTTTAATTTCTTAATATTTATAATTCTTTTTCTAAATCAACTAATTTCTGACCATTTTTTTGTTTTATGTCAGTAGTTCTAGTTCACCCCTGCAAGTGATTTTATCTAGTTCAAATTCAATACTATGCCACAATGATTGGAGTGAGTAGCTTTACCTGATCAAATGCTTCTTCCTCAGTAATAACTTGAGATTGAGTGGTGCGACTTTTCTCACTGATGTGTTGTTTAAGACGGAGCAAAGCAGGCTGTTGGGAAAAGCACAGCTTACAATGAGTTTTGTAGGTCTTTTTGATAACAAACCTTCATCCTCTGAACATATCCCTTCTCTTTTTCCTTCCCTACATATATATAAGAGACAACTGGATCTTCCCCAAAAAACTTGCAAAGAAAGATAGATTCTCAATTACTTCCCATACATTGTACATATCATTATCATCATTTGTGTTCTTCAACGTCAATGGTTTGTTCAAGAAGACAATTTCCATCAGTGGTTTTCAGTTAATCTTGATTGGATTACTAAGTATTCCAAGAAACGCAGTTTCCAGTAGTCATACATTAAAAGACATCAAAGAGAGAGAGAAAAAGTACCTTAATGGTTCCCTTGAAGTCCATGTGAGCTCTCTGGTCAGGTCTCTGAGAGTGTGGATTGAAGTGCATCTCAAAGTCGATGCCATTTGCATTTTCTGCTGAAGGTGGAATGAGTTTCAACTTCCTTGCCATCTCATTATACTCACGGACCTGCTTCTCAGTCTGGAGGTGAAATCACAGTCAAAATCAGTGTTAAGTTATTATTATCTGAGGCAAGGTGGCTAATTTACAGAATTTTAAATTTTGGCCTAATCAGCCTAAACTAAAAACTTAAATTGTGAATTATTTATATTACATTCTTTCTGTTTACAATCTGTTCCCTTTCTGCTTTTTTGTTGTACAATTATTGCACACCAAAATTCCTATGCTAGAATTGTGATAAGGGTTGACGGACAAAGCCAGTAGTGGACAGAATGAGAAGAAAAGTGTGATCAATATCGAGGGAATAATTTATTTTTTTCAGAATGGAAAACTGAACCAACGATACTTAGTTGCTCTAAACTAACCTCTTCATGTTTTTTGGCATACTGCATCTCTTTTTCCCAGATCTGTTGATCAAAATAATCTCTTCCCTTTTCTAGTTGTTCTATGGCCTTCTGTAGTTCTCTTTTCTCGTGCTTCATTCTTTCGACATCTGCAGCACTTAGCTCTTGGTTGTTTAAAGTTTGCTGTAAAAAAACAATTGACCAATGAAAACCATAAGCCAAGTTTAAGTGCCTGTTGCTTTGACTAGAACTGTTGGGCTTATCCCCCAGTTTCCACAGTGTAAAATGACTAGTCAAGAAGTATTTAAATCTATTCCCCCTCTGCTACCTGAATGGCATGTTAACTTATCCATGGCAGTGTTATCTCCAACATTTAACATCCAGCACCCTGTTAATGAGTTGTACACCTGCGTTACAGTAGTCCAGTTGTTCAGTTATCTCTGTCATGCAAGAGACATGACTAAGCTCTACACATGGATAGAGAGGCACTGTGAGAATGATGTCTTGCCTAAGGAACACGACATATTGCCCACAGCCAGGAATGGAACTTAGACTGCTTACTCTGGAGTCCAGCGTGAAAACCAATGAGTCAGTACACCTACCACAATAATTTATATTGTTTTAATAGCTTAACATTACTCACCTGTAGCATGGCATTTTCTTGCATCACAGCTTCCTGTTCCACTTCTGTAAAATATGTCATTAAAAGGATATCAGTGGAAGGTCAAAGGAAAAAGACTTAAAAACCTTACTATGAAGAATTTTCATAGTTATGTTAACTGTTACTAACAATTGTAGACAAAGTACTTTCAGCATATACCAGTAGGTCCTTGAGACAACAATTAAAACATACCGGTACTAAAGAGTTGTTAGTGAACTAGGCAGGATCATTGTTGGCAGTTTTTTTAGCCAATCTTTATTATCCAATCACTCACACCATCACATCACATTCAGCTGGTCAGCAAGTTAGAGGCAAAGACTAAGGGCTCATTCCAGTCTATGGAACCCTAAAGAAACTAACTCGGTATTCTCATTTTAGTTAGACTAAATAAATATTTCTTACTCAGTCCTTGCAGTTCCTCAAGGAGCTGATCATTTTTTTCTTGTAGTTGCTTCCCATGCTTGCCTAAGTCTCCCAAGTAGTTTTGAAACTTTTCTCTGCGAAGCAATAATGTTGATTTACATTTAATTTTTGATAACTATAATAATCACCTCAACAACAAGCTTAAAACAGCATAACAAAAGCTATTTCACAGTAGCTAATGTACTAATGTACTTACTTAGGTTTTCTCCTTTTTATAGCCTGTGATCATGGGACATTTGTTGCTACTGGCCAATTCAATGTAATCATATTGATCATATGTACTCAATTAACACCTCTGTTGACACTCAATCAATCTCAGTCAACAATCCGTCAGGAGCCAACTAATTTTCTATCAAATTTATGCATTTCAGTCAGTAGACACTTGACAGACAATCGGCCAGCTATTGATGAAATGTTGATTAAGTGTTGACCGAGTTATGGATTGGGATGTAAATTGGGTATCGATTGAGTTGACACTCAACCACAGGTGCCAGACTGTAGACTTTTAACAGAATCATGTCACCATTTCCAGATTAAGCTGAGTGATATTCAGGCTACCCAGAGTGCAAACATTCACTATGGTTAGCGTAAATAACCCTGTTCACAGTTGAAGCATTAATGATAAAAGAAAATACCATAATATACACTCAAAAAGTCTGTTGTCTACAGTTAGTGTACTGTTTTACTCTGACTGTACGTTTTATACATATTTGTATTTGACAAGCGTGGTACATTCTCATTGAGAAGACACAAATAATCAAGGCAGATACAAGTAGCTGCATAGAGGTGGTCCTGATGATCATGGATGTCCACTTTACAAACGGAGTTTACTTTGTATGATTTTGTATTCTCCAATACTTTCATTGTATTGCAAACTGAGCTGCACTATAGTAGGCTGTTTCAGGCATTCACTTACGGTACATGTAATTGGAGAGTAGCATAAAGAACAGTGTGTGAAAAAACTATTCCCTAGCAACCAAATGCCTGGAAGAGGATAATTGCTGGTCAAAACACATGTACTGGTAACATTAATTTTCTAGACTGACCTGTCAGACGCTAATGTTATCTTTCTTTCTGCCAATGTCTGGAGACGTGACTACCATAGGAAAAAGAAACAAATTATTAGTACTGAAGTACTGATCAAAATTTTATGAGCCATATGTAAAGACGCATGTCACAGATGTGAGATCATGTGTGCTAAAGGCATCTGCAGTCAAATCTTGATCAATACCCTCAATCAATACTCTTGTTGAACCCTTGATCAACAGTCAATCAACACTCAATTGTTACTTGATCAACACTCCATCAACACCTTGGTTGATAGTTGATCGACACTCCATCAACACCTTGGTTGATAGTTGATTGACACTCCATAATTTTGGGTCGATGCATACATGTACGAGTCAGTCAACACCTGAATAAAATTAACATTCGCTTACAGTAGTCAATTAAGTGTAATTTGCTCAGCAAAATTTTAAATCTTGAATTTCAATTTTCCCATTTTTTAAATTTCTTTTTAAACTTTTTTTGCTTGATCCAAACTGTGATCTCACCTGTGGTCCATTTGTGATTTGATCCGTGATCCGGTCCAGACCAATGCAGGTTTTGTCAATGCTAGCTGATTATGGACCGACTGTCAATCAAGTCTTAGTGTCAATTCAGTGATGACTGTATATTGATCAGTATGTCGATCGACTACTGATCAAGATTTCGAACGAGAATATGGATCAACACTTGACTGTTGATGCCTGATGCCTCTTGTAAGTTG
>Ga0126337_10003271_pt1 | contig 10568 bp, 2 predicted proteins | sample DipCmetagenome_FD_92527 | JGI IMG/M metagenome (GOLD analysis project Ga0126337, IMG submission 92527) | Coral microbial communities from La Bocana,Puerto Morelos, Mexico - Diploria C A metagenome | ecosystem: Host-associated > Invertebrates > Cnidaria > Coral | place: La Bocana,Puerto Morelos... | reverse complement strand
GGTGTTCTAACAGTTAGCACGCTGCACTCAGAATTTAAAGACATAAATTCAGTTACCATAAACAATGAACAAAGTGAAAGTCTGTATTACCAATGACAGTTAAACCTTTGGCTTTGATCTAATAATTGATTCAATAAGTCAAATTTTGTTTTAGAGACTACTTACAGATCAGAAGTCCAAAACTGTGTTTTCACCTTAAAGAAAAAAATTACTATTTTTGTTGTTTAGGACACCAGAATGGTGGCACCAGATTGGCTGCTACTAAAACTCCTCTCTTCATAATGTTCATTTAATGTTGATTAGATTTTACCTTATTATGTTCAATATAACTTTAAAACTGGCGTTTCTTTATGATAAGAGGAAAATGGGTGAAGAGTTCTTCAAATAATCATCCTGAATTGAATTCATTTTAGTAATGTGGAAGTTTCAGTCCAAACCGAAGCGAAGGATCAGGAAGGTGGAGCTGAACAGTCTCCAGAGACTGCAAAAAAGGAGAGGACACAAAAGAAAAGGAAAGAAAAACCAAGAGAAGGAACGAGTAAGAAAAAACATCATTCAATCCGTTGATAGATTTGAAAAGAAGATTTGTTAGCGTGGCCTCGTAATGTTATTTTCCCAGGAAAGTGCACGACTTCGTCACGTGTTTCCCAATCTACTTTTCTCCCACGCTTTGTGCTAGTCACGTGTATTTTCCTCGAGTTTTTAATTGGTTCTTATGCTGCGTACAGTCTGTGATTGGCTATTGTTGTTGCTTTGTTTTGCGTAAGTTAATTTTAATTGAATTGTTATTATTATTTCAGAAACACCCTCCACCATGAGTCCCCCTCACAGCATGTTCATCAGTGAGTCTGTTGATGGACAGGCCAAACCTGAACCAGTGAATGAGGAACACGCTTCCCGTCCTCAGGGCAATGCAAAGGTCAGTTGACTCCTCATCTCGCATTCCATGTACTATTTTCTCGCATTTAGTCCAGCTTGTTAGAACGTGGTCTCAATTTCCACCGCTCGCTCGAGTCGGTTCCACGTTCGGAGAATGAGCGCGGTGGCCTCATTGTTAGTGTTTGTTGGTGCGCTCGTCTCCGCATCGAGCGGTCTGGGCTCGAGCCCTGGCCGGGGACGCTGTGTTGTGTTTTGGGGCAAGACACAACTCTCAAACCGCCTCTTTCCATCCGAGTAAATAAATAGGTACCGGCGAATTTAATGCTAGCTGGACTAACATACCTTCCAGAAACTGGGTTAAGATTTGGCCGGATGAGTCACTTTTCTCGTGTGCAGAGTTTTCTTTGTTTCCCATTTTTTTAGTCGCCTTAAATGAACACACATTGTGATCTGACGCTGTTACGCTGTTGTTCTAATTTGTTTCTTTTTGTCGTTTAAATACAGGAATCCACCGAAGAATCTTCCGCAAAGAAAGACAAACGTTGGACAGACACTTTGAAAAAGAAAAAGCTATCACGTGGCCATTCCTATGACTACCGATTACGAGGAAATTTAACACATCTCACTCACCCAGACAACGCCAAGAACAAACATCCAAGTATGAGAAGAAAAAATTCTCAAACAATCGCTAATTTGACGCATTTATTCGACAGAGAGGGCCGTTTCTGTGGGTACCTCACCGAGGTCAGGTACAATAAGTTTGGTACGACGCATTTAAGACGGTGGTGCGTTGTTAAGAATGGGTTATTGATCCTCTTCAACAGTGAAAGAGAAGACACTCCTCAAACAAAGCTGTCGCTTGTGGATATGTGGCTGACGGACAAGAGCGAAGAGTCTAGAAACAAGTTTTGTTTTACGCTCGAGGACAAGGAGGGTAACGAAACGACCTTGCAGACGACAGTGGAAGAAGATTTCCAGAAATGGATGGGTGTACTCAAGTTGTTCACGGAGTTACGTGTGGAGAGACCACAGCCTGAGGTAGCGGTTGAGCCGCTAAGTAAAACAGATTCTTGTGCCAGCGATTTGGGAGACGGAGCGTTTGAGCGAGGGACATTACGAACAAAGAGCTCCCGCGCGGCCGCTAAAATAAAGGACGAAATTTACGCTCTGGCTCCTGGGAAGGTTAGAACATCGCTAAGAATGAAACTGTCACAGAGAAGGAATGTGATTGATCTATTCCGCAAAACACACAGCTCGTACGATTTAGAGGCTGGAGCGCCTCCTGAGAGCTCGTCTCTCCCGGAAGCTGATGTCGACACGTTGGCTGTTTTCGGTGGCAATTTGACACAAATAGAATCGAACGGGCCAGCGAATTCAAGATGGTGCACCATTAGACAGAAAGAACTGTTGATTTTCTCAGACCGGAAAGCTTCTGAACCACTTAGGAAAATACCTCTGTTGAGATCAGCGTTCAGTGATTTGAGCGACGGTGAAAACAACCCGAACAGGTTTCAAATTCGTTTTGGTAGCGACACTCTTGTGTTCGACGCGTGCGATAAATTCGATCACAACCGATGGCTTCGAATGTTGGCTTCTGAGATCGAGAGACGAAACTCGAGCGACGACGACAGACCAAAGTGCGTCGGTCGTCTGACCTCGCCGACGTTTACGAAAAAGAAGATACTACATCGGAAGACTCGGAGTGAAACGTTGTCACAAGAAGAGGAGACGCCTACCTCGGCGACAAAGACGCGTGAAGGTTCTACAAGTTCTACTGATAGACTCATGAGTGGGTATCTTCAGGAGGTCCGTGAAACGCACGGCGCTAGAACTCTTTTGCGCCGGTGGTGTGTTGCGACGAGCGAGAAGTTCATCGTGTATGAAAATCAAAACTCTAAGAAAGCTTCGTTTGAGTGGGAACTCTCACAGATGTCCGTTCAAGATCACAGCGACATGGATGCGGGGTCGTTTGGGTTTCGTGTCTTTCTTGGCGAGGAAAAGCTGTGTTTTAAAGTTATTGACGAAGACTCCGCGCGGCACTGGCTAAGCGTGCTAGCGCGCTATTGCCATTCAGTTGCGGCGAGTGAACCGCTAAGGTCAAATAGCAAAGAGGACCGAAGGCGCTCTGCGAGCGATAATGATCTCAAATCGAAATCAGTCGAAAAGGACCCCAACGTTCTCGAAGTACTTAGCGAAGGGAGGGCGAGTGGACGAAAGGTTATGCGAAGGGCAACCGAAGACTCGACTTTTTTCCGAAAGTTTAATCGTTCCGAGTTGTTCAAGGCGCCGTGGCGAGCGTCCACGGAGAAGCTGGAGGTGAAGATGAGGGACCGGGAACGATCAGGCCGAGCGGCCGCTGATAAGGCCTTGAAAAGGTTCTCTTGCGGCAGTCTCTTCGACAGCGTTGGAAAGTACAGCGGCCATCTGATGGAGCTTATCACCCACGAGTTGTACAGTAGCCAAGTGCGAAGATGGTGTGTCCAGAAAGATGATTATTTGTATGTTTACGAAAACGAGGCCGCTGATGACCCCATCAAGGTGGTTCCTCTCTGTAACGCCAAATTAGTGGATACCAGTGACGTCGAAGCCTGTATTTACAGATTCAGAGTCGATTATGGCGAGGGGAAGGCCGTGTTTTTTCGAGCTCTAACTCGCACCGATTTGGAAAAGTGGACGACTGTCATCTCAGTGAAGACCGCTGTACTTATGGACCGGAGCGAGCGACAGCTCAGACGCAGCCGCACGTTTAGCTCGGAGAAAAGCTCCAGTGAAAGCGAAGTAACCTCGCCGGTTCTCAGACCCAACAGATCTCTGACTGCTGACTCTGCCTCTTATAACGAAACGGTTTCCATCTGTTCTGCTGATAGCGTCTTTGACCCGGCAAATGATCCCGGCTCAGCAGGTTTGAAACCTGTTGATCCAGATAACGAAACCATTGCATCTCCTGTAGAACGACAAGATGAACACCCACCAAATAACCAATGTGAAGATTTGCCTTCAGCCGAAGTAACAGTTCCGGAAGCTGAAATTACTGATAGCAACCCAAGAGCTGTGAGTAGTCTTTCGAGTATCGAAGATCTGACTCACGTGTATGAGAATTTCTTGGCCTTCGCTTCCGCAATGGCAGAAAGAAGTCCCGAGTTCCAAGAACAATTATATCACGTGTATGAAAATGTTACACAAGCGCTGGATAGAGGAGATCTGGGGAGCACGCAAAACGAAGGGCAAATTACAGAAGAACGCCCTGAAGAGGTTCGTCAAGGAACTGAGGAGGGCAATGATCTGGGAAGCCCTTCGATGGAAATGTCATCGGAGTTCGAGAAAATCAGTTTACGGGAAAAGGAGGATTCAGGAAACTATGGCAAATCCGAGCTGGGGAAGGTTGTGGAGGAAGCCAATGAAAACGAGCAACGTATGATCGATGGTACGGATGAAGACGAGAAAAGTATACAAAATGAAGCTAATCAAGATGACCTGATGGTTAGTGGCGGTTATGCGGGCGAGACTGATAACACAGCTGTTGAAAGTGTTTCCAGTGCTGTTGAAGAATTGGTGAAAGTGCCAGTTAGCAATGGCGGCGAAGACCTCATGTCGAACAAGAATGTTGTTAGCGAAAGCGAGCAGGAAACAGTCACGACCAGAAACGAGAACGAGATTGAAGAGATTCAAGATTTTGAGAGTGACACGAGAAGTGTTGAGGATCCCATCAACACCAGCGGTGAGTTACAATCAGAAACTGTTGAAAACATAAATGAGGCGACAACAAGTGAGTCGTCCCAACATGATGATAGCGTCAGAGAAGATTCTTCCAGCCGTCCTCTGGTTCATGTTAACCGTGTAAGTGCTGTTGAAACGGGAGAGAGTACGCTTTATCTCGTGGAACAAGTAAGCGACCAAGTGTGGCGAGAAATTGATGGCGAGGAGTTTGGCGAACCTGTTGTTGAGACGAGCGATATGTTAGATGTTGTGCGAGTTTCGACCCCGTGTGAGAACGGTAATTCCAAAACCCTTTTGGAACGGGAATATTTTCTTTCAGGTGTTGAAAAGTCTGCTTCAAACGGGAACAATGAAAGCAGAACCTCAAATCTCGAAGTCCAAGATCCTAACAGTGCTCTTGAATGTATTGGAAATGATTTCAATTTTGAAAACGGCGATGAAAGTTTGAACAAGCTTAAGGTCTCTGAAACTGAGCCATCGTGTTTTAGTGCAGCGGAAGACGACGAGCATCAGAAGGAATTGCAAGAAGTTGAGCGTGGCACCGAAGAAGGCAAAACTTGGAATAATGCAGATAGAATCCTTGAAGGGACTGAGAATGTTTGCACCGCTGAATCTTTCGAGTCATCTTTATCAGTTACGTTAAAATGTTCTAAAGAAGCCGAGGGTCGCTGTGAACAAACTCTTGCGTCGGAAGTTTACGTATCTGAGCACGCGCAGATTTGGGAAAAAGCTGTGACGCTCGTAGATGAAAGTTCTTCCTCGACAACACAAGACTTCGAGCTAGAAAGCCACGCCCTGCTAGAATCACCGAAGAGTGATCTTGAGAGTGGAGAGTTTACCTCTGCACAAGGCAGTCCAGAGGGTGAGCCCTGCGAAATGTGTAATGATTCAAAGCAAGGAGACACCGCTCTTAATGATGTCGACCAGTCTCTTTCGCCTTCTCTGCCTAGCCAGACCAATGTAGAAGATTCCAGTCCAGAAAATGTGATAGACTTCGCCAATACTGTCGAGACCTCCTCAGAAACAATCTCGAATTTTCCGGAGGAACGTTATGCAAAAACCAGCCAACCTGAACCAATATCTTCTACTGCTTTCGCATTTTCTAATGAACATACTGAGAAATTCCAAGCTACGGACATACGTTCTAACGTTTCTCTTGGTAGTGAACCTGTAGATAATAATTCATCGCTTCGTCAAGATACTGAAGAAGCCGAGGAAACACTGGATGAGGGCATCGAGTTAGAAAAAAGATGTTCTTCTAGCGAGGGGTATTATACCCCTGAAGACACCATAGAACTTTTAGTTAGAAGAGATAGTATTGCAGAAGAACAAACTGAGACAAATACTGTGAGTGATAGAACTCAAAATAGTAATCCTGAACTTGCTTGTACAAGAGATGAAGCAAAACCAACTGATCCCGAGAGTGTTCTTCAGTCCGAAAAAGAAGATGAAACGACTTCTTGTTTACAACAGAACGATCATGAGTTAGCCATACAACTAGTAACTGATAGTGCGAACTCACAAAGCCAGCCTCGCAGCGCCTGGAGTAATCATGATTCAAGCGTAGGAGTCACACAAGATCTTACGAGAAGCGAAATGGATATCCTGAAAGCTGTGACAGCGGCGTTTGAGGAGATACTGGAACTTCATGGCGATGAAAGAGATGCAGATGACACCAGACTCTGATTAGTGTAGAAAACAGGTAGTCCACTAAGGAAAGAGAAAAATAGTAACAGCTTAATTAAGTAAACAGACAGCTTCCTCGTGCGTGTCTAGAAATTCCATTCTGTTGACGAAGATCTACAACATTAGCGCAGGTTCTCTGATTGGCTGTTTCTTCTTTTGATTGGCTTTGTAAATTTTACGTGGAGGGAGACTTCTGCGCACGAACCGTGACTTCTGTTTACTTAACCACAAACAACCTTCCTCATTTTTAAGGCACGGGCATAGCCCAAGGTCGATATATCAAAATTCTAACATGGCACCGGGGTTTTGTCGCCAGACTTTAATATTTGATCTTGTTTGTGTTTGCATATAGTCTCTTGAGAATTACAAGCGAGAGGAATCTTAGAGTACTTGCAAGTTGGGGCAAAGAGCCTCGGAGTCATGTCAGGGTTGTTATATTGAACAACGGCTTTTGTTCACTGTCGCCTAAAATATTGAATGCACTAGTGAATTATTCCAGCGTACATTCAGTTTAGTAAAGTTTACCCAAAACACAGCGTGGATGGTCTAAGGGCGAGGCTTAACGATAAGTCGCGAAAACGTCGTAGATACAATCATTTCTGCAGCTTCCACTGGCTAACTGCGTTTGAAACCTACGTCTTTCCAGAGCCGAAAATGTGAAGCAAGAAAATATTCCTGACGCATTTCAAGTTTCCTTTTACTTCTTGATCATTTGCTTCAGCAACATTGGTTCCTGGAAATATGGCTTGTTTCTTAGCAACTCCACTGTGTAAGATGTTCTGGCTCAGTTTTTAAGACAATTTGTTCCAATATTCCTTTAAGAAATCCAGTTTTATCTTAAGTTACAACTCGCATTGTATCCGAACTTGAAGGAACATTTCAAGCCGTATGTTTTCAGTTTTGATCGGGGCACTATTGAATTAGGCGATTTTTTTTGTGCAATTTGAGCCAGAGTATTGTTGCAGCGTGAAAGGGTTAAGTACACGAACAGTACTTACTTTATCAACATTGTTAGGTTAGTTGGTGGAAATGGGACGCGGGAAAATCTACTTCAGTGCGTGATGTAGATTTCATTTATGGCTTACCCCATTCCTCGCATCCTGCTCTATCGTTGTCCGCATTAACCCCAAACATTTGGATGAGAAAAGACAAACGCTTCAAGGGACAATTCCCTATATGGTAGAATATTATCATGAGTCCTTAAAAATTGTTACCGATTAAGGCCTGCGTGACTTAGCCATAACAAAGAAGGCGTGACTATTCTGTCTGCCGTCAAATGTTCTCGCTTTCGTATAATATACAATCGCAATTGCATTAGCTAAGAGGTAAATTTTTATATTAAGCATAATGGTATACCAGGTATTTACAGCAATAACATTAAGAAAGTACATAGTCGTTAAATATGTAGTATATGTTCAAATTGAAATTTCACGCGACGTAAATATGTCACGCAATCACAATTGTTCTCGCTTTGAAAATGATTAATATAATAATAAATGAATAGATTAACGTTCTGTTAAAATCCACTTATTGAAATATCGTTGTCTAATTTGTAATACGGAAATCGTGCCAGTTCATCGGTTCAAACGTTCAATGATGTGAAAGAAATTTTTTAAGAAATGTATGAATTTAATTTAAATTATAGTTTAGTTTATTTAAGTTTGAAAGAGGAAGTACAGTCTTTGAAATTTTGCAAGGATTATAAATGTACACGTGTTGTAAAGGTGTCTTCAGTGCTCTGTTGAGATATACGTTCGTAACAGAATTGATAACTTTCTTGTTCACCCTGTTTCAAATTATACATTTTGAGTAAACGCTAAGTTTACTGATGCAGGCGTCCTCAAGCGTTTTGGCCAGTGTTTGTTTAAATGACGGGCTGAGGAGTTTGAGGTAATCGTGGCTTCTGTAATATAAGCTGTACAGTTGAAGTAACGCTCCAAATCACTTCATAGGAACAAAGACGTCTGTTAGAGACAATAAAAGAGAAGGAAAATGGTTATTTTGCGTAATTCTTTAATTTTAAGTTGTTTTCTAACTTCTTGCTAACCGAGAGTGAGGTGGGAAAATGTCAAATCGAGACCTTGCAGTATTACGGCAGTGCCATTTTTCCCCAGCACGGCCCTCGGGCTCGCGCTAGAAGTTATGCATTTAATCCGTTACTTGGAATGCGTCTATCTGTTTACCAGTTCTGGTTTCCGTTAGGTATCATTGGCCCGATTTATACTGGAGACGGATCATCCGTCCGGGACGAGCTTGGGCAAAGAACGGTAGCTCGTTTGATAATCCGTCTGTGTATAAATACGGGCAGGCAGACGGATTATCCATCCACACGAGCTCCAGCGATAGTCCGTCTTGTGAGACGAACCATCGTGGGTAACTCGTCAAGACAGATGATCGGTCTGTTTGCTCGTATTTATTAACAGACGGATTATCAGACGAGCTACCGTTCTTTGCCCAAGCTCAGCGTCCTAGACGGAGGATCCGTCTCCAGTATAAATCGGGCCATTCTTGGGTCTGAAATAACTTTAAGGATGCACTCTCGTGACAACTAATGACCCATAACAGGTGCCACGAAAGTCTCATCAATCACGTGTTTGTTTCCTTTTATACAAAATGAGACTGGTTCAGTAACTTCGCACTGTGTCGAAAAGGACCGGAATACCTTCCCGTTGACCTGTAGAGAAAGTCCGCAGAATAACTGAGTACATTTGAGACCAGTCCTTTGCTCTTTTACATTGTATGGCATGTAATTACTGCACGCTAAACCAGCGGATGTGCAGGGGGGGGGGGGGCTTGAGAAGTATATAAACCTGAATATTTGTGTAGTAACTCGTTACGAGACATAATCGAGTCGAAAGAAAACTCTACCATCTTAGTCTCTCTTTTTCTACATCGCCACTGTAGTTCTTGTCCAGACAAAGAATTCTGATTTTAAGGAAAAGCTGTTATCCGGTTCGGAATACATACATGTAGATAGCTTTATTTAAAAAAATTACCACAGGAACTGGGACACTGAAATACAAAGAATATTATGAAACTTAGAGTAAATACCAGGGATTTAAGACGTAAAGCTAATTTGAACAGGGTACTGAGTAATAATCAAACTGCTTATAGAACTTTTAAACCAAAAATAAATTGAATTTGAGGATAACAACTGAGGTCATTGATCCACCTCTTCATAAAATTTACAGTGTTTTTGAACAAAAGCTTATAAACAGTTGATCACCCTCTAATATCTATACGCCTGGTTGAATACTTTGTACGGGGAGATGTTTTCAATTTCTACCACACCAGGAGCTCGTAAACCTGCTGTGTCGATTATATTAAGATTTGACTGCTAGGGGCGCGTAATTTTCGCTGTTTCAAGTTTTCTAATTGGGAGGTTACGTCCAAAATGGATTTTAGCGGGTAAACAGTTTGGGCAGCGGTCGATTAGGTACGTCATGTATCTCTTACTATAGTGTCGTATGTAGTGAAAAACAAGATGGCCGAGTGAATCCGGCTCCAATTTAGGCCGAAAAATACACCATTTAACCCCTGCGATGCTTTATTACTTTCTTTTTAATGTGCCAGATCGTGATGCCATAATATATGACTTACGTTTTACCCGGAGATACCGGCAGTGTCGCCAACATTCTTGTTTACAAACAATTCTTGGATGATCATCTATCCACCACGATCATGTGAGGCGTTTGCTTTCTAAATTCACCCTTCTTTTTATTTTGCAGATCCACTGTTTGAAAGACAAAACATGCGACGGAGTGATGAGTGTTCACTATTTTTGGTCGTAGCAACATCTCATGGATTCCTCATTCAATCTGTTTGTGTAATATTTGGAATTCTTACATCATGATCTATAAACGAACTTAACGATGCGAGCGATCGCTCCCCAAAACAGCTCAGAAACAACATGAAAAACTATGTCTTATGTTCAGGGTCCTTTTGCGGCTCTATCAACTCGACTACTGCAGTTTCATCTTCTAGTCGCTGGTGTCTCTCTCGTGGGTTATGCTTTAGATATTAAGAATTCCTTTTGTAAATGCGAGGACTTCCCGATAGAGGATCGACCGTTTGTAGCGATATGGAACGCCCCGACGGGTGGATGTTATGTTAACTACAGCATCAACATAAATCTGCGGGACTTTGACATTCTCGAGAATCCGAAGCAAACGTGGGATGGAAAATACGTTACGGTATTATATAATGCACAGCTGGGATTGTATCCGTATTTCACCAACGAGCAAGGAACGAATAGCTACAATGGAGGAATGCCCCAGGTAAACAAG
>Ga0126337_10003269_pt1 | contig 10571 bp, 4 predicted proteins | sample DipCmetagenome_FD_92527 | JGI IMG/M metagenome (GOLD analysis project Ga0126337, IMG submission 92527) | Coral microbial communities from La Bocana,Puerto Morelos, Mexico - Diploria C A metagenome | ecosystem: Host-associated > Invertebrates > Cnidaria > Coral | place: La Bocana,Puerto Morelos... | reverse complement strand
CAACTTTTTGTGGCCAATGATGTATTCTATATTTGCTACTCTTGAGCATTAATGATGATAAAAATCACCACATTGTCTGAGGCCACATTATTGAGACCAGGGTGTATGAGCATCCTGTTTGCGATATTTGTCAGATATCTATTAACAGTAAAACACAAAATGTAGTTGACAGGCAATAGCAACGTGGTCAACCTGTGACTGGGTTCCTGTTAGATCAGAGTTTTCATTGAAAAAATGAGAGAGTTTTAAATTTGCACACTTGTTTGAACTGATTTTTCAAACCCCATGTAGACAAAACAGCTGTTTGGTTTTTTTCACAATATTAATAAGCTGTTTTATCTTGCAGGTGATGCATACATGCATTTGCATGCAATTCAATGTGTTTGCCAACTGTTAGGGAGGTACTTACCATCTTACATGTTCTAAAGAATTGTATAAATCTAGAATAAAATATAGTTAAGAGTTGTCTTGGTAAAGCTGCAAGCTATTGCCTCTCAGTAAATCACTGATACAATTAATACTATAATGCATAGATGCCACCTGTCATGTTCACTGTCCATTTGAAAGCCACTGATGATTTAACATATTCAGTCATAATCCACTGAGTAATACATGAAGACCAATTCAATCCTGAGGCTTTCACTTGACCCTTAACCACTGCCAGAAGTTTAAGCTAAATATGTAGTCCTAACATATTTTGTTCTTTTCTTATTTTTAGGTACATGTTGTGCTGCAAAAGAATAATTTCACAAGTCTGTGTTAAACTGAAAGCAATCAATAATTAAAATTGAAACTTAAATTGAATGAACTAGGCATGAATAAAATTATATATTTAAAAAGAAGTCTCCAAAGTTGTTCCTTTTATTTTATCAAGTTTGAATATTTCTTGCATTCACTTTCCTTTTTGTTAATCCCCAAAAGTGAGTATCGCATAACAGTAAATCAAGCAAATGTTATTGCTTGATTTACTGTTATGTTATTATAATTGACAGAAGGTGTTGTATCAAGAAAATTATCACAAAGGGTCTCCTTGATTTTCCAAACATTCTTTCTGTTTCAAGTACCGGTAACACTTAATGAAATATTTAATGCCTGGAACATTTTAATGAGTGTTGACCCTCAATATCTTGTGCCTTTGGGGAGAAAAACTGATAGCATGTACCTTAAACGGTTGGTGTTTGTTTCACCAGCTACCGGTAGGCCATTGCAGCCTGTTGAAATTGTCCATGCACATGCATGGAATTATTATTGATGAAGTGCAGTTTAACAGTTGGGTTCTCTTTGGTTGTGTCTGTTCATCACAGATGATGTCAAAATGTGGAAAGAACAAAAGAAGTTGAACAGGTCAGGCATGTGTGTTGCTTGTGTTCTTACCACACTTTGACATTGTAGTCTAACACTGAACAGATGCAGTGATGAAGAACCAAACCAATGTGAATGATTTCATCTATACATTAGTTGTCCATTGATTATAAGTAAGAACCAATGAAAATGCGAGAATATAAAAAAATACTGCCAAGTGCCACCTGGACAATGTTTATGCCATCTCCATTTGTTGTCTATTTAATATTTGAAATCTTTTTTAAACTGACTCCTTAATCCTTGCCTGGAGCCTTCTCTTTGCGTGGAAAGAAGCCGAGGCTCTTTATACTCTAATCACCCTGAAACGATTATAAAATATTTTGTAACTAATCTTAATAAACATGAACACAGCATCAGGGGCGGGCTTCTCGTTTATTGATGCAGCGAGTGTTTACATCACCATAAAGGAATTACAGTAGTGAATAAACCATAAAGCAAAGTTGAAAGAGATGCCTTCGAGTGGCTCTTGCATAACTTAAATAGCCTAATCCCCCTACGGATTCATCATACCTGCAAGCACGCCTAATTAAAGTACTTCTACAGTTAACACGAATTATGCATGACAGACATATTCCAATGTCATTAGCGAAATGTTACAAAATATATTTCTTTTCCTATCAAGAGGCTGCCAGCAGGCAGTAATTGTAAAGGAGGTGTGGGAAGCACAGGTGACTAACGTTCTTTTCATAACTGGCACGTTAATACTGACAACAATCTTTTCTTGGTGATGAGATCAGAAACTGTTTAGCACCTTTGGCTAACTATTTATTTGGCTAACTTTTAAACAGAATTTCATCTTTTCTTAGCCCTGCTATTATTAGTATCAGTATTAGTATTAGTATTAGTATTATTAGTATTAGTATTAGTATTAGTATTAGTATCCTCACATAATGTTTGCTTAGAGTCCCTAGGGCCGAGACCAAACCATGGTCCTGGGGCACTAGGGTTTTTTTTTTTTTAGCTTAATTGATAACACCCTCCTCAGAATGTGTGCTGTACCTAGCAAGGTTATCTTTTGCAGTTCACTGATGCTTAATTGGCCGGGAATTCTTCCAAGATAAGTTTCTAGACCCTTTTTGATAGCTCCAAGAGCTCCAATGATAACTGGTATCGTTTCCGTTCTCATGCCCCACATTCAGCTTGTTTCGATTTCCAAGTCCTTATAATTTGGATAGTTTTTCAGTGACTTTCACGGATGTGTTTCTGTCTGATGGTGCCATGTCAATGAATTTACAGGTTTTCGTTTTGTGGTCTTTAATCATCACTATATTGGGTCTGTTGGCTGTTATTTTCCTGTCTGTGTGTATTGGCATGTCCCATAATATCGTGACATCCTCGTTTTCTGTAACTGTTTGCGGCTCATGGTCATACCACTTTCCTGATGTTTATTATTATTTTTTTTTCATATCAGTTTTTTAACATCTCCACAGGATTGTGTATATTGGCCTGCTTCTTGATCAATCATGCAATCATGCACCATCAGTTTTATCAGAAGGGTCATGGGTTTCAGTTCCCTGTTAATTCACTTTTTCAATGACTGTCTCCAGTTCTCATGGTTAATATCTACCATTGGTCTGAATACATTATTCACAGAAACCTCTCATGGAATAATTACATGCCTTGGTTATCTGTTTATATTGTTGCTGGCAGAAACCCAGAGTTTCCGATGCTGGTCTACCTCATGGTTGTACCAACATGCTCATCTCCATCAGGAGCACGATTCACAGGGGCTTAAGAACCTGGCTGATCCAACCAAGCTGAGGCATCTTTTTTTAAGGCCTTCAATCAGACTGCAATGGTTTGGAATGTAGAGTTGCTTGTGTTGTTAGCCAACTTCAACCTCATTCTCTCAGGCTGGTTGATGAACCATTTCTCGTGGGTTCTCACTTTCTGCTGAATTGAAAAGTTTCTCCCATGGCCAGTTGCAGATGTAATTTGCCACATCATTTCTTTTACAAATAATAAGGGCTTCGACAAACTCCCTCATTGTGGGTTCTGGAGTAAAGGTTTTCAATTTTTCCAGAAGGCTTTCTGTAGGACTTTTGTCAGCTTTGTAATCAGTTTCTATCAAGTCCAAATCATCAGAATTGACTTTCATAGCTCGTCCAACACTGCGCCATGTTTTTTTGGATGGAGTGCCTACCACATCGAGCTTGCGTTGAACATGGAAGAGCATCGGCTCACCATGGTTATTAAGCAGGTGTTCCATATCAGAGACACGGCAATCTGAATGCCCAAGAAAAAGAAATGTGGTGCTAAGTTTTCTGATTTCAATAACCTTGACAACTACAATTGAAATGTATAAGAAATGTCAAATGAAAAGAAAGAAATGGTTAAAATAAATTTGCTGCACCTAGAATGAAGCAGTATGCCGGGGGCGGGGGTGGGGGGGTTACTCAAAAAAGGTTTTATATGGGGATGCTCCGCCTGAGGTCCAACCCCTTACCCTTTTATATAGCATTTTTTTCAGAAAAGGTACCCCTTTCGTATACCTTTTATTGGAAAAGTGCACCACCCCTTTCATATACCTTCTTAAGGAGACATGAATAAATCATTGAAACAGGAAGTCTTCTTGTCATTTTTTTCACGTAGCGTGTAATAAATTAAAATGAAACAATCATAAGTTGCATCTGCTTGATCTGTTTTAATTCAAAGCCCTTTTTAATACCTGAATGAAGATTTTTCTACCCTTTCATATACCTAAACTTGTGAAATCCCTACCCTTTTATATACCTGAAGCCTGAAATAGGTACCCCTTTAAGGCGGAGCCTCCCTGTATAGGCCAGTATGGGGGCAGTATGTCTGAGCAAAAAACAGTAGCATTGACTTATAAAAGAAATGAGAGTTAAATGCCCTTATATAGCAGAACAATGGGTCTAAACTTGGTACAACCCTTAGCTGTCCACAAAACAAAGTGAAATGACCAGAGTTACTATCTGAACAGGAACCATGAAAGTATTGATGAGCTTTGAGATAGGCCTGACAGTGCATGGTGGACATCGCTACAAACTGACTCGACAATTGCAAGATTTGTGGGTTAAGAACATGAATTCATTTTTATTTGATATTGTCCTGAGCATCACTGCTGAAACAGTTGATTTAACTCTCTTACTGATATTACATAATAAATGTAACTATACCTGCAGGAATGTTGCCTGTATTTAGTTCGTTAAGCGGTGCCAGTTCAGTAGAATCTGCGAGAAAAGTCACACATGTAGTTGTGGTTGGGTATAATCAAGTTCACCACCATTAAGGCTGGAGAAAGTTTTCATGAAAAAACATTCTTCAACTTTGATTTTGTTGAGTCGTTGAATCTGGCTCCAAGTCCAGTCCAGCCTCTGTCGTTTCCGTGAAAAGAAATGACAAAGGCTGGATGGGCTTGGTCATCTGACAGACAGCATTGTCATTCCCTGGTAACAGCCTTGGGTACTTAATTGCTTAGCCCAAAACAGATTATATAAGTAATTAGCAGTTCATAGGACTTTCCTAGGGTTTCAGCTAGCTGACGGCTGGATAGCTCACTTAATTAAATAGTCATTCCATACATGTATGTGGACTGCCATTCATGAGTTTTATATCTCACCTGCTGTTTCTGAGTTGTTTGTCCTTAAAAACCTGAAGTACTCCTTCATTCTTGTTTTTAAGGCTAATAGGACAAACGCTGAAATGATGGCAATAATTAAAACCACCCCAGTAATAATAGCTCCTAGAAAGACAGCTCCATGTTCTTCCTGCTCATTCTCTCTCTTTGTTTTTAGTATTGCACTTCCATCATTTGCAGTCACCATTTCCTCTTTTCTGGTCCCTTGACTTGTGATAGGTATACTTCCACCTTGTTCCTTTTCTATTCCAGTGTTAGCAGTGGGTTTTGTATGTGTTGGCAAAGTTGTAACTTTTTCCAAGACCTCCTTACAGCGCTGATTTTGCTCAGTTTTTTCACACTGCCAGTCCCTGCTCATTCCAATGTCTTTGCACCCTTGATGCCTTTGAGCTTCACTGACACTGCCACAGCAAAAGTAGCATTCTTGACAGATATTATTGTGGTCAAGATAATATGCTTGGGGACATTTAGTACCGCAAATGCGATTTTTCTCAGTTGTGCAGGGCTTAATCACATTCTTTAATCCGCATTCATGACAAGCCTTGCAACTTTCTATACCATGGCTGTTGGAGTATGACACATTTGCCTGGCATGGAACACATTGTATTATGGTACCCTTTGGAACCCTGCTACCACACTGTGTAGACAATCCTTGACCTTCGGGACACTTATGGCATTTTACACATGTAGTCCCAGCTCCTGGATCAGCGGGGTCGTAGAGTTCAATCTCAGATGTCTGGGAACAACCTGGTAGGGGCTTTCCTTCGGCAGATAAGAACGATGACAATAAAAGCACAAGTTTGAGAATTTCCTAAAACAGAAAAACGTGTGGAATTAATATTTACATTTATAAGGGAACGAACTGATTAGGTAAGGAACGTGAAACTCAATACCGGAAAGTTCTCTTGATTAATAAGGGTGGCAGATACATGCAACCAAACATGAAGTATGCACATAGAAGTACTTAGCCTCTCATTACAGATAACGTGATATTCTTTAGAGAATTCTTTCATCTATCTAAAAGTTATTCGTTCATTATATATACGCGACTATTTAAAAATTTGAAAGTAAGAATTCTTGAGGGTGTCATCACATGGTCTGAACCACTGATAGAAAAAGGTCTATGGTCGCCCTTGCCGGTCTTGGCAACTCAACGCCTAACGACGTAATTATTAACAAGGCGAGATTTGGGTTAGCCACTTCCAGATCAGGGTTTGGAACGTTCTCCCCATCTCAGGCCCCCCATTTCAGACCCCCCATCTCAGACCCCCCCATCCCAGACCCCCATCTCAAGCCCCCCACCTCAGACCCTCCATTTCAGACCCCCATCTCAGGCCCCACGCTCTTCGAGTAAGACTACAATATCGGACCCCGACAATGTCAGACCCCACGCTTCTCGCGCGAGACTACAATATCAAGCCCCAAACATGACACCTACAAAGATCTCAGAACCCTGCTCTGACGAAGGGCTAACGCTCGAAACGTCAGCTTTTTAACCCGTTACGGTGGCCAATTTACATTTTCAACTTAGTTGATATGACCAAATTACCTTGTTACCCCCACCGACGCAGCACCACAGTTTCTTTAGAATTAAACTTTCACCCTTTATTAAATTTCTCATCCGAGCACAATATCCGACGAAAAAATCAATGTTCCCCCTTTTAAATAGGATGTAGAGGTAAAGTAACCCATCCAGCTGCATAAGTTCAAAAAAATAACCACCAAATTACCGGAAAAAGGTGATCAACATCATTCGCGCTATGATCATTCGTGCTAAAATCGGACTGAAAGTTCATCTCGGCAAACCGGGCTCATGTAATACCGGGCTGAAAGTCGTCTCAGCGAACCAGCCCGGCTAACCGGGCGAGCCCTACTCATGTAATCAGGCCCTTAGCCTCTCATTACAGACAACGTAACATAAATATTTTTAGGATCACCTAAAAATACAAGAAACATCAAATACTTTCAATAGGTTTAAATAAGGATGTCAGTCGGAATAAGGTGAATATTTCTGACTGCCGGGCATTTAGTCTATTTGAGACCGTGACCGGCAGTCTGATATATCACAGATACTCAGAGCGATGGGATGCTACCCCCACGAGCTCGGTAAATTTGTCTTACGTAAAACCGAAATACATTTAGGATCGCCTGACGTTTCTAAAGAAACATCAAATACTTTACTTTTAATGAGGCTTTCAATCGGAATTCGTAAAGTGAATATTTACTATTCGGTTTGCGCCGAAGTGTAATAATTTTTTAGGATCGCTTGACAATTGCTTAAGAAACATTTAATACTCTTAAGAAGCTTGAAAGAAACTTTTAGTGAAAATTTGGTGAAATTTTTTGACTGCCGGGCATTTAGTCTATTTAAAACCGTGCCCGGCTGCCGGGCATTTAGCCACAGCGGGGGAAAAAGGTAAAAATCTTACCTTTGAGTGAAGTCTTGCGTAATTCTTCATGTGTTGTTCAATTTGTAGCCCATAGACACATTCACCTTCAGCACGATGGTTGCTGTATATAAATGAACGACTGTTACGTTGTAATATAAAGTTGAGTCATGTACTTTAATTTAAAGAAACTAACTTGTTAATTACCGAAATCGGGTAAAAGTTTAAAGTAGTTGATAACAACCGCAAACTCAGCCGAAAATTTAAAGTGCAAACTCGGCAAAACATGTAAGCTACGTCACTGCTACGTGATGGATTTTAAAATTTGTGATTATGTTGATTACGTTGTTGTATTCGGGGATTCCCCTATTTTTACAAGTCATCAAATTATCATCACAAACGACATACCTTGTTGCCAAGCTAAGATGATAGAAGTGAAATTTATCTAATAATAAGTAATTCCGATCCTTTACACCTTCGGACTGTTATCGCTAAACAAAATTACGAAAGTGGTGTTGTCTCGATATGCCGCCAAAAAGGTCTTTTCTTGCTGAGTCATACTCTTGAGTAATTTCCTGTCTCAGTGACTTCGTGACTGTTTTTTTGATGGGAAAAAATTTGAACAGTTTTTAAACGTGCATTTTTATGTTTACAATCAAGGATATAAAATGTAATGTTTTTAACTTTTGGAGCAATAAATGGGAGAGAAGTTTATCCAGAATCGTCACTTTAAAAAAAACGCAATATACTCAAGCAGGAAGTAAGCAAAGGATTTTGGGGTGTCAAACGTGTACGGGTCCAAAGTGCGTAGGAGTGAAAACTTCGTGGTATGCAAAGTATTCGCTGAAAACAATAGCCTACGTGTGGCCGTACCCACCCCCCGAGTGGGTACACGTAGGCTATGAAAACAAGCGTTGTTCATCAGAACATCACGTACTGAGACAATAATGTTATTGGAAAATTGAGGTCAGGGGAAGGGCCAAGGGACTGGCAAAATTTGTACGCTATAACGAGGCTCCGTTGCATCGAGGTTCTTTTCCATTTTACCAAATATCGTTTCGTTATATAGTAATCATAAGGAACCAGTCATTATTTATCGGGGGGGGGGAGGGGGAGGGCCACTATATTTAGAAAAAGTTCGGCCAAGAAATTCTGGCCCTCCCCCACAAAGGGTTTAAAAAGTTCTGGCCCTCCCTTCACTGAAGTCAAAAAAATTGTGACCCTCTCCAAGGACTAAAATAGTATAAAATCGATTTACAAAAGAATTCCAAGCGATTCTAACAAAATAAGTAATTTAGGTATCGTCCTCTCCATGTCCTGCATGTTCTACCAGATTTGGTAGTAACCAGGATGTCACTTATTTGTACATCTTCGCTGTAACTGTTATTGTCATTGCTGTCTCCATTGTCACCATCACCATCACCACCACCATCATCATCATCTTCTTCATTGCTATAATCATTGACAAATGGTAATATTGGTAACGCCAAAAAATCGTACCCTCCCCTCAATGGCACATTTTTTTAAATGACCCTCCCCAAAGCGGAGCTTAAAAAATAGTGACCCTCCTCCCCAATAAATAATGACTGGTCCTTAATCCACAATCTTGGACAGAATAAAAGAAGTGAAGCCACCCCTCCCCTAAAATCAATGATGGACCTCCCCACCTCGCCCTACGACTAAGCATGAATGGCTGACCCGTCTTGCCCAGCGAGTGGCCCGATTTCGAATTACGCAAAAAATAATGCGTCCAGGATACTAATCACTTTTTTGTTATAAAAGACTATGGAAAATCACGGGCTGAAAGAATAGTGGTATTGGAAGGGCTTCATTCTTGGAAGAGCTTTTGCCCTGCGACGAGATACTTATTTTATATATGATATCAGGCATCAGGTATTAGAACTAAGCGTAGCCTCCCACGCAGACGTTCTTAGGCTTGTCACGCGTTCCTTCCCACTAACGAACGAGGAACGCGTGACACGTCTAAGAACGCTAAACTAAGCGCCTCGTAATTCCATTTCACGTACTCACGTTAAGACAAGTGCAAAGCAAATGAGAGTCCAAAATGATGGAAAATCAGATATAATGAAAATATTGAGCGAAATTAACACGACACTGAATAAGCTAGACAATATAGAAAAAGACAGCATCTCGCTGACCCATGGACTACCCATGGATTACCCTACATGGCCCACCCTGAAATTTGTAGCAACCATAAATTTAACGATCCCGAAAAACTACGGGACACTTGCGGTTTGAGAGATTTAATCCCCAGCTGGGCCTTTGTCACAAAATATTGCTAAGAGCGGTGGAATCCAAAATTATCCCTTGTAGATGTTAGCCTGTACCAGGCTCTCGGCTAGTGGAGACGATCGTAAGCGGGCGGGCGACGAGCAGGGTCTGGTAGAGAAAAAGGAGAGGTTCTCTCCTTTTCTCTCCTGTATCCCGCTCGTCGCCCGCCCGCGTTTTCCGGCGATCGTCCCCACTGACCGAGTCTGGAACAGGCTAGATTTCTTTCTGCTGTGCATCACAATCGCTTAGCAAAACAGTGAAGGTGGCTGGCGCGTCTTCTGCTTGGCCTTGATCTTTTGTTATATTTTCAATACATGAGTTGTTTAATTAATACCCCATATAGCGGAAATCTATAAAAATAAAAATAAATTGTAAACAAAACGTGAGGGACTACTGTACCTGTTAGCTACAGTCTTTCTTTAAAATGCAATAGACTCTGCACAGATGGCGGTGTATGGGGCAATGCGAATGTCGTGTCTTATAACATAGGTAACTAAACGAAAACTCGCTCGAATCCACTATTTTGTGAAAAAGGTCAGGTGGGAAAAGTTTGAATATTAAAATATCGCAACCTTTCTTATCGATTGCATCTTTTGGTCGGGATCGTTAAATTTATGCTTGCCACAAATTTCAGGGTGGTCCAGTTAGGGTAGTCCATGAGTAGTCCATTGTCCATGGACCTGTCCATCGGGGTAGTCCTAGACTAGGGGCTATCAAAATGTACCGACCCCACCTAACACGTATTGATGATGAAATCAAAGGGCTGAAAGAATTCTTCACTTTTGTCAACGACACAACTGATGAGGTAAAGGAAGACCTAGAGGAGAGCATCGCGAGGATTGTAGCACAGAAAGCCGATTTACACAGAGAGCTTATAGACATGAAGTCGCGTTTAATGCGCTCCAATGGCGAGCAGGCCATGTGACTTT
>Ga0126337_10003268_pt1 | contig 10571 bp, 7 predicted proteins | sample DipCmetagenome_FD_92527 | JGI IMG/M metagenome (GOLD analysis project Ga0126337, IMG submission 92527) | Coral microbial communities from La Bocana,Puerto Morelos, Mexico - Diploria C A metagenome | ecosystem: Host-associated > Invertebrates > Cnidaria > Coral | place: La Bocana,Puerto Morelos... | reverse complement strand
CCCCCCCCCCCCCCCCCCCCCCAGACCCAATTTTAATGATGCCAAAATGGCGCGTTTTTTCCCCATTTGCGCCTTCATCATTGCTTTGGTAGGTGGGAAAGGGGTTAATTGCTGCGTTTTTGCTCTTTCGTGCCTTCATCATTGCTTTGGGGGGAAGGGGATTAATTGTTACTTTTTATTCTTTCCAAAATATTTAATTGTAAGTCGATGTTCATAACTAGTTCCCAGGGTCTCACCTCCTCCCGAAGAAGAGAGATCTTGGAATGAGATTGAATCGGCCCGTCTCCCGTTTTATCGGTCTTTTTGATTCGCTTCTCCAAGATACAATTGACCAATAAGAGAGCACTTTAAAATAAGGGTCCAAGCACGTGGTGTTCGATATTTCCGGCGTCTCTTCGAGGGATTGTGGGCGACATCTTGGATAGGTTTAACTCTCTTCCAACAACGTTTGCAGGATTCTTTTTCAACTAGGCAACTAGAAATGACTGGAGGTTATGGAGGACGGAAGCTGTTCGTAGGAGGACTTCCTCCGAAGGTGGACGAAAAAGCCTTGCGAGATGTGTTCTCTCGTTTTTGGCATATCGAAGAAGGTTTGTAGGAATAAGCCAACTTCTTACAGAGCCGCTCATTACATAAGCTAACGAAAAGCTTTTCATTTTATAAGCTTACATGTCCAATGTCTGATCGTTTACGATATGTTTTCTATCATTAAGCTTATGTTACCGTGTGTTTGAACGTAAAATAATATGTAAGATTGATCCTTAATTTGTGCGATTTAGCGACCACGTTCTCGAATGAAATCAGTGAAATTTGTGCGTGAGTCAGTCGTGTATCTGTAGCCTACTCTCTTAAACGGAACACCGCTTCGGGTGTTAACTGTTTCCAGAATAAGAAAAAGTAAAAGGCATGAGATTTCCGTAGTACCTCGGTCACTCCGGGTCCCTTGTGTCAATCTTTCAATTATTTATTAAAATCTGATCTACCAGCGTTCTATCACGAATGCCGTTCTTTGATTTTCTACACTACTTACTGTCTGTGAGTATCTCAGCAGTGCAGTGTGCAGTTTGCTGCAATCTGGCAGCCGGTTCTTTGCATTTCAACGTCTCTTCGAAGATGATTTAGATAAAGTTTTACGGATTAGTTGATTTGCATGTGTACTAAAACAATAAGATTATGGGAGCAACTACAGAATGCAGGGCCACTTTGGACCACCTATTTTACATGTGTCCAAACCTTTTGAAGAACAAAGTATGCACACTCAATTTCCACATGCGATTGTTAGCTTGGGCTGTACCCTGGTCGACCATCAAGCCATAGAAACTTTGAGTTCGTAATGTTAATTGAGTGGGGTGCAATTTGGTCTGAAATCATACGCGTGATTTCAAAATCAACGAGCAAGGAGCGTGATTTTGATTTGAAATAGACTAAAATTGCATGACCCAAAGTTCAGTTGCCACTTTATTACATGCATTTTGAAATTGCACAATTAAATAGCCTAAATACAAGAACTGCATGATTTTGGTCAGTACCATTATATATTGAACCCAGTAGTAAGTTTGTCAAAAAGTTAAACCAGAAATGTGGTTACATCTCATCTTGAAAACATGTCAGTGTCGTGTCGATGTGGTGTGATTGTGTCATGTGATTGGTTGTTTCGCTTTGCTGTCTTATTCTCATTAGCTGAGAAAAAGATGTGATTTAGAGCAAAAAAATAGTGTGATTTGTGAATAAATTGCACTGCTGAGAGCCAATGAGATTGCAAGGAGAACCATTTTTTTCAAAATGGATTTAATAAATAATCTAATTGTTTGTTAACAAGTGTGGCCTGCAATTCACAATTTTCATTAACTCTCGTTAATTTTTTGTTTTTATTTTTTTGCACTGATTCCGTTTTTTCTCTTTGATACAAATCTTAAAATCATCGTAGATTTTTAATTCATATGACAGCCTTTCAGGCATGCACAAAACTTAAAAGACAGTCTGAACATGTATTTTTAAAGATTGTTTAAAAATAACCATTTGGTCTTTTGCCTTCACAAGTTTTTTTAGCCAGCCCACTCCCTGTGCCTATTTATTTTTATTTCACTCGGCCAATAAGTTGGTGAGATTTTGGTGAAGCTTGTTTCCATAGTATCACTTCGGTCAGTGAAAATATTTCAGCATTAGTTGAGCAACTCTTCAAATATTTTATTTCCAGTAAGCTGTCGCAGTGGTTGTTGTGGCGACAAAGATGGAGACAGATCCCTGTTCCATCTTAGCCATTATAGTGATCATTTAAATCTTATGGAAACCACTAACCAGGGCCAGGTCATTCAAAGCCTGATTGAGCTAACCCAGAATTTTGATTTCATTTTGCAACTTTTTGGAGAGTTCTTTTTAAATATTGTTTAGCCTTCTCTTTTGAATTTGAATAACCTTAAACTTGGCAAAAAGTAGTAAGTGAAAAACATTTTATACAAGAAACATTAATACTTCAGTTAACGTCTAATCCTGGGTCAGCTCTAACCTGGCCTGATTATTGCCAGAATCGTGAGCATTTTTCCTTAAAAATGTTTACTTATTTCTGAACCTGGGAGGCTGCCGCCCTTCTCTCTTCCTGCCAGCCTACATGCATATGGATTGCTCTGTAACTGCATTGATTAATGACCACCCTTGAGAGTTGATTAACTTATTTTCCAGTGATACTTGTGACAGACCGTGAGACACATAAGAGCCGTGGTTTTGGTTATGTGGTATTTACTAATGAGGAAGATGCCAAGGAAGCCATGGAGACAATGGCAGGTGAACGGGGCAAGGTGTGTATGTATTTGTTTACTGAAAAAGAATGCCTTGATTGTGTACATCACTTCTCCTAGCTATGGGTAACAAGAGAAATGTCTTGGGTTGCTTAAACGGTGAAGTAATGCTCCTTTCTAAAGTCTTCTAGTTGGTCAATCTCGTATTGTAGAAATTCTTCAACCATGCAATGACGCTAGAGTATGCCAAAGATAAGGATGCCAGTGCACCAAGGGGAGGACGAGGAGGTCGCGGAGGGATGCGGGGAGGCTTTTCAGATAGAGGTCGGGGACCACCCCCACGTGGTCCACCATTCAGAGGACCCCCTCCAGGAGGTCCCTCACAACGGGGTCCCCCTAGCAGGTTAGTCTAATAACTCAATCAGTGACCTCTTCCAGGAGGTCTCACTAAATGTGGTCCTCTTACAGTGTAGCAGCTTAGGTTTTAAACTCTTCACCCGGGAAAATGCAAGTGATTATTTAAAAGAGATCACAGGATGCTGCTTACATCAGTACAAAAATATACATTTAAAGAGAACCAGAAAATCAACACAAATGATGATAAACTTGGCTACTTAAAGGTGATTTCATGTTGTAAGGACTGAACTGGAAATAGCTTGAAACTGAGGACAATATGCAGAGTCATCATAAAAAGCTTTTTTGAAGTCAAAAAATCGCTTGAATTAGCTTTTAACATCAGCTACATGTATATCTGCTTAAAAAATGATGCTGATTTGTGGTGTAATTTTTTTTAGGCCAAGAGATGGTCCCCCTCCACCTCGTGGTAGAGATCCCATGCCGCCTCCAAATAGAGGGCCCCCACGAGGTCCCCCTGAACCACGGAGAGGTCCCCCTCCCCCAGACAGGTATTGTAATCGTTTACTTTATTATAAAGTTGCTCAGAAGTTTATAAAGACATTGTCGTGGAATCAAAAGTTAATATTGTTGTGTTAGAATTTTGCCATAGAAAAATTTCCATTTACAGTGTGCAAATGAAATAGAAAGTCTTGAGTTGGTTGAATAAAGCTAGTGGGTTAAATTAAATGCAACCAACAAAGACTCTAGATAAAATGCAAGTACAACAACAGATGAGCTGGTCCTCAATTTGAAGAGTGCAGCTGAGTTGAAAGAGTAACTGTATGTGAGATAAAATGACTTTCAGACACCATCCAGACTAATTATCTCTTTATTTACTTTTTACCTCGATACTTGCTATTAATTTTGTCATATTATAGTCAGTTAGTCAATAACTTATTAGCTGTGGTAGGCTTTTGAAGCTAACATATTGAGTAAACATTTTGTGTAAAGCATTCACTCTGACTGAAACCTTAGCTTAAAAAGTCACCACCGAAATAAATTTTCCTTCGTTGAGTTGGAGTTGGTGAGTAGCCAAGTGTTACAAGTGTTACAAGTTTTGAAGCTAACATTTTGAGTAAACAGTTTGTGTAAGCATTTACTTGACTGAAACCTTAGCGTAAAAAATTCACCACCGAAATTAATTTTCCTTCACTGACTTGAAGTTGGTGAATAGCCAAGTGTTACAATTTCATGCAGCACAACCCAACCATTTCTTTAGAAACTACATGCAATATGGGAACTTTGTTCTTGTCTCAGGCCTTCTGAGGCCATTAAACCCTCCAATTGATTTGCCATTTACAAATTCTGTTAACTTGTATAATATTTGGACTTGGGTGACTCATTGCTGAACTACCTTATTCTATTCTGAGTATGAAGGGTTTGGTTTTCCTGCAAATTTACCTTTATGAGAGTTAAGCAACAACCAGAGTATTTGTTTTTTCCTGTAGATATGATGATTATGGACCTCCTGACCGTGGGTACCCCTCAAGGGATTATGACCGTGGAGGCTACAGTGAGCGTGAAAGGGAGAGGCCACCAAGCTATGGCAATGATCATTATGGGAGCAGGTATTTTAATCATACAGAGTTTAAAATTCAGAGTTGTGTGGTTATCAGATGTGATTATCAGATGCAATACAAAGGAGGCTCAGTGCAGCACAAAGTACCAAGTTAATATCTACAGTAAGATAATAGGTCGTTTTTGAATTGTTTGATTTGCCTTTCTTTGATTTTTGGTTTTTTTCTTTGAAACAACGCGCTACTTGCAATGGGCTCAGCTGTACTGTTTACAATTAGGTTTCGGCATTAATGTTATTTCATCTTGTATTTTTTAGGTACCCTCCACCAGAACGTGGTGGCGGTGGCAGTGTAGGCAGTGGAAGTAGCTACTCCAGCAGTGAACGAGGTTACGGTCCACCCATGGATAGAGGCTACAGCACTTCTGACCGTTATAGCAGTGCAGATAGAGGATATTCCAGTGATAGAGGCTATGGTGATAGGTAACTGCAAAGTCTACTGTGAATTGTTATTCAAACTTCCTTGATAACATAGTGCCATCTTGATTGTCTAATTTATTTCTAGCATTCCTTGCAATGGCCATGGTAACCCCAAGATTATCTGTGTATTACATGTACCTCTATTTGTTTCCTGTATTCTGTGATGTAACTGGATTTTTCTTGCCTGAATAGGTATGGTGGTGGCGGTGGTGGTTCTGGAAGTGTCTCTGATGATCGTTATCCCCCAGAAAGAGCTAGCTATGGAAGTGACCGTCAGGATAGAGGGGGGTATGACTCTGGTGGCAGTGGTGGAGGATATGGCAGCAGTGACCGTGGCTATGGAGGACCAGATCGTAGTTATCCACCCTCTGATCGGTCTTATGGCCCTCCCCCTGATCGATCCAGGGCAGGGGGCTATGGTGGAGGGGCACCAGCTGATAGGCCTTACTCTTCAGGTTCATATTCTGGAGGTAGGTTTGGGAACTTTTCAATCCCTTAGCAAAGAAGTCAGCATCGAAATTTCGCTCATAGTATAAAAAAGGAAATAGCTACCAGATATTGTGAAGGGTGTACCACTGATGAACCAAGCTATCTCAAAGTCCTCATGGAACAAAAAGTTCTTCAATGTCAACTGAAAAAGTGTATCCGAGGGAAAATGAGTTCAGTTCAAGATAGTGATCTTCTACTGTGTTAACAAGTTTACCCTACTAGAGCCACAAGAAATATGCATTTTGTATGAGGACCACTATGCTAAATTTGGATCTTGGCCTACAGACTTGTTGAAATATAAAACCGAAAATTGTTTAGATTACCACAGTCAGTGCAGGTTTGAGATCTAAGTGGCACAAGTACATTTCAAAAAGATTTCTCTCTTCAGTCGTGACCTTTTGAAATTTTCGTTTGTGTTCGTGTACTGTTTTTCTGCGATTCAATGCTATTTGGAAGAATCAAGTTCTAGAACTGCTATAAATATAAATATCATATTGATAGATAGAGCATTCTCCAACGTCTTTCATAATTCACTGACAATATTTTAAGCGGAACTGGTTTTTGCTTCATCCGCCGTTACTCACCAGCTATCGGTCGTACAAGTCGAGATCTTCCGAAGGACTAAGAAAAAAGTGTCAGCATTTAATAAACTGCGCCAAACGAAAATTGGCTTTTAAATTGCTCGAGGCATCGGGGGTAAAATTGCAGTGTTCCACAGAGAAGAGGGAAACGACATAGGATGTTCGATGAAACTAACAGAGGGTTCGAAAAATTGGGATTCCAGTGTACTTTGAGCTCAGAACAATTACAATAACGATAGCAATGACAATTACAATCTATATTGGCTCTGAAAACTATTTACATGGAAGATACAGTAGTGTCACATGGAGTTTATAGCTGAGCGAGTTCATGTGCTCGGATCACCACTGCCCGCTTACTTGGACTTCTGTCTTTGGTCTTAACCAACATGTATTATGTACGTTGTATATCGCTTTCGTTATCCGCAGAATAACTCGACGTTTGATGTAATATCAGAGCAGCTTGAGAAAACAAAGGGTTTGGATGTTGGCCGCTCATGTTATGTTTTAGAACTAGCGGTGTGGTACAGTGTATCTGCGGGGCTTCTTATTTTTATGTTTTTGAAGTGTTCTTTTCTTTTAGAAGCAGGAAAATCCGGCTTGACAACACGATCATCACTCCCTACCAGCTCCCTTCGATTGCACTGTACTTCTCCCAGCGGATACATGTCATGTCATGCTGCACTATTGTGTCCTCTTGTCTAATTGTGTAATCTGCATTTCGTTTCAAGGCCGTGACTGGTGATGAGATGCGGAATTGCGATCCACAATCCAGCGAAGATGATCGAAGTTTGTTTACCGTAACGGAGAATTGATTTTTAACAGTGTTTAATGTAAATCGTATGTTAACGTTCGTCTGTCCTACGCGACTGTTGCCGAAACCATCATAAAAACCGCCGTAATGCTGAGTAACGAACGATAAATCAACATCGTCAACAGATTCCTATGGATTCTCTTCGACTTTCGTTCCTTCGGTAGTGCTTAAACATGTAGTTTGCCGGAGTGTAGAATTGTCATAATGCATGTGTTAGCACTTTCAAAGTAGGCCTGAATCCAGACTTCGTTTGAAGGGAAGCATTTAAGTTTTTAAAAGTTTTTAAGTAGCTATTTTCTTGTGGGGCCTGTTGATGTTTGAAATATTTCTTTTTCCGAAAGTTTGACGAATTTTTATTTGTTGCAAATAAAGGGTTATTCACGTCCATCGATTCGACATTTCACTGACTGCCGGAGTTCGAAAACTTCGAACATCCGTCCGTTCGCCCTCTTGGTATCTTCTGCAATGATCGCACCATAGCTACGGATAAACTGAAGGCTGTGCGAAGAATTTTCCTATCTTGATTCAATTACCCGGCCTGTTATGGAGCCTCACAAAATACTTGTCGTAGTTTGTTAGCCAATTGGCCCCCAATCAGGTAATTTAAACCCCAACCAGAAGCCCATCAACAACGAAACAGACTGTTTTCGATTTCTGGTTGGCGGCTAAACGACTCGATATACCGTATCGGCACTTCTGGAATCAGTTGGGTAGGACGAGGCGAAATGGCGTGACTTCTATACTTCTCAACCAATGCGTCATTCAACGGCGCTGTAATTAACGTTTCTTATTACAATGTGCGGTGCAAAGAGCATTTTAACAGTAGCTACGGTTCAGAAAACTCCAGTCGACATTCGCTCTCTTGTCTGCCCAAACGATCCCAGAAATCATTGCGTATTCGAGCCAATCCTCGATTTTTGAGGCGTTGCTAGTCCATTGTCCAGATTGCCGTTTTCGTGTTCCGTTGTAATGTGTTCACAACCGATTTTCCTCGTGCCATTCGAATCCATAACCAACGATTGTGTTCGAAGTCACGAATGCTTGCAGCTTTATCCGTAGCTATCCGACATGTTCGCAATCTAGCGATTTAAACCTGAAATGCTTGTTAATTCTAAACTTAAAGCGAATGCACTCTTGTCAGTTAGCGGGACGAAGAGTGGAACCTTGGAACGTCGCTATTTAAATATAACACGGCGCAGTTAATTGACTAGTAAATAAATTGTTTTCTGTGGACGGCGTTCAGTCAGCCAGCTTTCGTGCCGACAGTTGCCACCGGCTTTTTTTTCCGTTACCCTGGATACCACGAGTTGCCCGTCACTTTTCAAACCTAGTGACTAACTCACTCTCGCATTAAAATTTCTGACATAAACGAATGACTTCTCCGGTGAATTCGTTTCGAGCGCATAAAATACAAAAATCCAACGTTAAACGTTAAAAAAACTAAAAGTAATGATAACATGAAGTGAAATCTTTAAAGACTTAATGACGATAAAACGAATAGCTACGTCGATCGTTGACTGATAAAATAACAAGAAATGCCGTGAAAGGAAAAGAACTCATGTCAATTGCGACTTCTCCCTCACCTTTGGTTCGACGACTCGCCAGCCAGCTTAAACATAATACTGTAAAATAATTGGGTTGAGGAAAAATAATTCTAACAATTATAAATAATTGAAATATGAACTACGTGTATAAAACAGTCGAAGTTTCAACTTCATCTCGAGAAAATAGAGGTCTGTAAACAACCTAAACGTAATCCTGCCTTGCTAGCGACCTGACCATCGATTACATTTCCAATGCACGAGTATAGTTTAATTTTTCTAGGCACTCCGTATCAACTCTAGGTAGGTACGTCTTTGAAAGCTGACGATAAACCAGCTCGCAAGCACAAGAATCATTTCCCCCCGCCTGTTGAAACTCGGCGCCTTTTGTTAGAACATTTCCTATGGGATGGACCACTTTTTTTTTTGCGAGGGGCGCTGGACCATTTGCCCCAAAATACCTGCACAGCAATATTGATGGGAAAATAATACTGCAAGGGGAGCTATGAAAAAAAAAGAAGCGAGCAAGTGCTTTCTACTAACCAGGTCCTGTGCTTGACTCCTAAAAGAAAAAAAATCTATATCCTAGAGAATTGCCCAACCCTCCCCCCCCCCAATCCCGCACACACGCACACTTTTCAAAAACATAATGGTCTGTCCTAGAGAGATGCGCGCTACTCAACACCTTATTTCATCTGCATATGTTGTTTGTGCGCTGCTGCAAACCAGTCTTACTGTTAACACAGGCGTCTATAGATAGTTCCGAGGGTATACACATTGGAAATAGTCGACACGGAGTCAAGATCATGGGTTGTTTTTCAACGCTTCTCCCGAAACAGTTCATGAGGTCAGACCGTAGTAAATTGACGCTTAATAAATCTTCATCATCTTAACTCGAGTTCGACCCATCAGCGATTTAGAAATCAAAAGGAGGTGACCTCTCTTCTGTTCTTCAGGCGCCTTTCACTCGTATCAAAGAAACCGTTGTTTCCGTGTCTATTTATTGGTCTTTTTGATGCGCCATGATCCAAGTGATCAAGTGGAATCCCCCCAAGAATTTTCCAGGACAGTGTCTTTGACAAGTAAATATCTTGACGCAATAACGAATTTCGTGATGTTTAAGCTGTACAGTGAAGGAAGTAACCGTTGTACATGGAAAAAGTTATCGTGAAATTCCGATTACAATCCCAGGGATTTTTCAACGTTGTGGAGGATTTGAGTGGACTTAACAGAGTTGCAACATGTCAGGAGAAAGAGAAAAGTCAGTCACGGAATTTGTTTGATTCAGGGAAAACTGATGTTTTGAAAAAAAGTCAGGGAAAATTGAATTTATTTATTAACGATTTACTCCATACAATACAAATACAAAAAAGAAATTGAGATAACAAAACAAACAAAAAAGCTGTGGAGAAGGAGACAGCCAAAAGCGGAAAAGCACCATACTAGGGATGTCCCCACTTATTAAAATTTAAAATATATATACAAATATACAAATACAATATACAAATATTCTAATTATCCATAAGAAAACTAAAAACATTCCTTTTAAAAAATTTGAAATAATTAAACACGGCTAATTAATAAAATTGATGGCTAGAAGAGACATCTGGGGTCACTGTGATCTCGACAGGGGTTTTCTTAACGAAGAAGGAACATTTGTGGAGAACTCAGGAGTCGTAATAAACGAGGCCAGAAGTCGAAGCCATAAATTTCTCGTGGAAATTATCTTATTTTATCAGGGAAAGGTCTACGTAGCCTCGGGATTTCGCGTAGGAGTGCTTTTGTTTTGATGGCAAAGCCCTGAACATAAGCGGCGAGCGATTGGCTAAGGAGTCGAGTTGGAACTTCACTCGCGGCTTCTCCGCTTGTGAATTTCCTTGCGGGCTGCGAAGTAAAAAACATGGCGGCTCATCCGCCAAATACTGCTCGCTTGCGAATCGCGCCAGCTGCGTAGGCTAGATATTACACTGCACGTTATCCGGGAAAATGGGTTTGGGAGAGGGGGTGGGGGGGGGGGGGGGG
>Ga0126337_10003267_pt1 | contig 10571 bp, 5 predicted proteins | sample DipCmetagenome_FD_92527 | JGI IMG/M metagenome (GOLD analysis project Ga0126337, IMG submission 92527) | Coral microbial communities from La Bocana,Puerto Morelos, Mexico - Diploria C A metagenome | ecosystem: Host-associated > Invertebrates > Cnidaria > Coral | place: La Bocana,Puerto Morelos... | reverse complement strand
GTTTTTGGTTTGGTGTGTTGGATCTTTTTGAGGAATATGTCCATGACTCATTTAAATGTCCAGTATTTGGTACCCGGAAAAACCCTCAGCCAAAGTCCACCAGTTGGGGCAGCCACCATTCGATTCGGAAAAATGACATCAATTTGATTTTTTGTTTAACAATTAAAGGTCCTACTTCTTAGTGGATATTTTTTGGGATGTATGTTTGAAGGACTGATCCCAGCAACACTGAGTTTTCTGCCTGGAAGACCTTGGAAGACCAGGCCTGCAAGGAGACGATTGCGAAATTTCCCAATTTTGAGGTTTGCACTGACCCTTCGGCTTCATAGCGCTACCATGGTGAATTAATAGCTCTTCATAGTCTACGTTACGTTGGTGTGTACTCCCATGGGCGCTAACAAAATTCGCTGTTGGAAGCTGTTTTCATATTTTTTCTTTGACGTTAAGGCCGATCGGTTTTTTTTTGATTCCGAGTCCCTATTGATTTTCCACCAAAAAAAAGGACAACACTTCTTAGACAGCCGTGTCATTGCCCACATGTCTGTGGCCTACGACCGTGGGCAACATCCTTCGTAAAACAGTTTGAATGCACAGCCTTGTGGGCAAGTTTGCTTGCCGACAACAGCCGCCAGACCCATGTAGATTATGTACATGCTCCGGGAATATTTGATTATATTGGATATATTTGGATATTCTAAAATATTCTATATCATGTGGAATTACTGTATTATTGTATGTGGATAGAATGTTGGTTTCAATTTGTTGATGTAAATTATGCATATATTATGTAGATGTATCACGAATACATGTCATGTAGATGTCATACATCAATGCGTATGTCATTATGTGTCGATATACACTATCTAGACTTCAGATGATTGTAGATTTTCGCAATTATATATTTCTAAGTGTAGATATATCGGTAGGTTGTCATTGATTATTATGCGATTATGAATTTGTGGATATTTCATTATATCTGAATTGAATTACTTTACATTGTTGCATCATCTATCAGATATGAAATATCAGGTCTTGTAGTATCCTTACCCTTAAACACTCTATTCTGATTCAGTTCCGACTCCAAACGAGTACAGTGCTTGTTCATTCCCGTATTTGTATGTATTTGTTTGTTGGCACGAGACGGTTGTGTGAACATGACAACAGTGTTTTTTGATCCGAATGTGACGTAGAAACAACCTATCAGAATTAAGGCATGTAGTGGCAAGACGAAATTAGTCGCTAGCAAGAAACCGTTGTTGTGTTTTGCAACTCGTTGCAAGTAATAACAATCCTTTCATGCGAGTGTTCATCTGGAGGGTGGTTTGGAGTTGTGCCCTTACGTTGCCTTTGGGCTCAAGTCCATGTAAAGGCACAACTCCAGGCCCCTTGTCCTTTCCCAAAGAAAGGGTTAGGGTTTTTGTTTTCCCCATGGAGTTGATGTCAGCTGTCGAATCGGCAGCCATTGTGGACTTGACCACGCTTCGGCAGTGGTCCGGCCTGTCCGATGAGGCCTGGAATGCTGTCAGTGCCCGCCTGGGCAATGTTCCGAATCTCCGGATTCTGGCTTTGATTCCCCCTAGGGCAGTCAGAGAAGCCATTGTTGCTGCGCGGGTGGCTGTCCCGGCCGTTGGAGAAGCCGATGCTGAAGACCACGAGCCCGCTACTACCCGGGCCCTTACGGCCGTGGAATCCGCCCAGATGGGACTTACGGTGCAAGGAGCGCAGCATAAGACAGGAAGAACCGTCGTGGATCCCCTTGAAGAAGGTCCGGCAGGGTTACCGCCAGGAGGGGTCCCTTTGCTGACTACAGCCCCCTTTCCTCCAGCGCCTTCAGGAAGTGCCGGGGCGACAGGGGAAACCAAAAGGAAGGTCAAGTGCAACCAAGTACTAGACCAAACAGACGAGGCTGAAGTGCCTGAGCTTAAACAAAAGGACCTCGACGGCTTTTACGCCCAGCTCAAGAAGGTAAAAGGGGGCCCAGTCCGGCCGGAATGTGAGCCGTCGCCAGACCAGATCTCCGCGCTTAAGGTGAGGGTCTTGGATCTGGAGTTGTCGCCATATGCAGATTTCGCGATTTTCGTGAACTTTCAGCACAGGTTCTTTAAAACGCTTAAGTTTTTGAACCACGTGCTTCAGGCAGATGGGAGCTTCAAGGCCATTGAAGTCCCAGGCCCACCGAGTTATGACCATTGGCTCACGTCGTGGAGAGTGTTCGAAAATACACTACTGATGTTCGAGCACGAGGTGACCGTAGGGCACAAGGTACCGGTAGTCACCCAAGCATCTCTGGAAGAGTACCGAGATACATTCAGAGACATGGTGGTCAACTACCCGGAGGCCTGGCACCTGCTGGTAGTAGCAGAAGACAGGTGCCGATGTGAGCACTTCCCAAGACTCAAAAGAGAGTGTCAGGACAAATCCGACAAGGGGCAGTTGCCTGACTTTGTAGCAGAGCAACCCTGGGATTACGTGTTTAGAGCCGCCGCCAGAGACAGAGATTACTGGGACCGTAACGTACGGGAACCAGCCATCCTCTTTAGGACGGCAGGTGGGAAGAAGAAGGAACAGCCCGGAGGAACCGGCTCTTTAACGGACTTGACTGACGACACAGTTAAGGCCAAGAAGAAAGCAAAGAAAGCATCGCAGAGGGAACGACTGAAACGCCAGGTACTCCGGCTCAAAGAGAACCAGGGGGACGGCGCAAAGCCTGACGTCAAAGGAAAGGGCCCGAAGCGGGACAGCAAAGGCCGCTTCCTGACGGATCGGCAGGGCCGGCCCATCTGCTTTGCTTTCAATAACGGAGAGTGCAAAGATGTTTGCCCCAAACAGATGGTTCATCTGTGCCAGACGTGTCTCGGATCCCACCCGGCCAAGCAATGCCGGAAGGGGGCTGGGACAGACAACTGAGGAAACACAGAAAGAGGTTTGGTGCCCGCCGAAGTGGACGATCACCCCACTGAGGAAGACACGGGCAATCAGACCTCCCGAGGAAAGGTGATCCCTCAGGACAGTGGCAAGAGGCCCCGCAAAAGACACAGATTTGCAGAGCTGTTTGCAGGGTTTGCAGGACTCACGGAAGCTGTGAAGTCCATCTGTGCCGAAGTGGCAGATGTCACGGAACCACACGATAAGTTCTATGGCTCCTCCTTGGAAAATGACCAGGAGTTTCTGGAAATGAATGAGCAAGACCCGGAGGAGACCGCCGACTGGAAACACTTTGCCCCGCCATGTCGCACAATGACCAAAGCCAGAAGGCATGACAGGCATGGCAAGGTACGTAAGTTGCGGTCAAGCGCCCGGCCGGAAGGCTTTGGAGACAAACAAACCGTCGAAGCCAATCTGCTGGCGGACAGGACAGCACACCTGTGCGAAAGACAGGTCAACCTGGGAAAGTTTTTCTCTGTGGAAAATCCCGAAGAAAGCTACTTGTGGGAATTGAAGTCCTTCAAGCGCCTGGCCAAACTCGACGGCGTCAGGTTTGTCGTACTGGACCAGTGTGCGTATGGAGGACCGTACAAGAAGGCCACAGGGGTACTTACAAACTGCCCATGGTTGTACCAGGCCAGGAGGTGCGCAGATGCCCCCCCGCACCACCACACCGTCCTAGAAGGGAAAGTATACTCCCATAAGGTAGAAAGGATGGTGTGGTTTACATCAGAGGCTGCGGAATATCCGACAGGCCTATGTGAAGCCTGGGCGCATCATTGGCGCGATTGGTTGTTGAAGAAAGGCGAGAGCAAAGAACCAGCCCCGACCATGCGAAAGGTAGGGGTGTATCAAAATAAGCTGATCAGGGAGGAGCTTCCGCCAAAAGAGTGACAGTCACTCCCCGCCTCCAAGCAGGAGATAAGGGAAGAAGAGAACAAACAGTGCATCGGAGGAATGCGGGACCCTCGGAAAGCAGTGGCCCCACAGGCTGGAGGTGGAAGTTAATCAGGGAGATTACCGCCATCACAAAAGATAAGGATGTCGACATCTCGGAATGGCTTAGAGGACTCACTCCCTTGGGTATCGATCGAAGGATCCCTAGCCGGGGGGTGTTCCCGGCTTCAGATGTCACCAAAGCACAACAAGAGTCAGCTGAGTACTTGTCCGCCAGAGGTGAAGAACGAGAAATTTCACGAAACTACGGGTCCTTCCACGACAACGAAGAAGAATCGTACAAGGAACTGGAAAGACTCTTGGAAGAGGGGCACCTGGAACGGATTGGTTCCTGGAAGAAAGTTCTCCAACGGTGGCCAACAGCCCGTGCCACCAGGATTGCCACATTGGTGAAGGCCCGTCCGGATGGAACTAACAAAGTGCGTTTCATCGTGGATATGCTGAGATCAGGGGTCAATGGTTTGGCCACCGCAGGGGAACGAATAGTCCTCCCTAGGGGAGTGGACCTGGTGAAAGACGTGCTTGACTTGCGCGCAAAACCCGGGGAACTAGAGTTCCTGACAGCGGACTTTAGTGACGCCTTTCTCAACTTAGGTATTGACGAAGTTGAGAGGGGAAACGCCATCATCCTGATTTCAGAAAAGGAATACGCAGCATATAGAGGCGTCCCCTTTGGTCTTGCCACAGCACCGCTACTTTGGGGACGGGTGGCAGCATGGATTGGGAGGGCCTCACAGGCCATCCACAGCCAGTGGCAACACCGGCTCCAGATATACGTGGACGATCCAATCCTGGTAGTGAAAGGCAACGCATCCCAGAGACACGCACTAATGGCCCGAACCCTGGCCTTCTGGGCAGGGCTGGGTGCACGGATTGCTTTGCACAAGGTGGCCAAAGGACCGTGCGTAAAGTGGATCGGAGCAAACTACAAAATCCTACCAGGGGGGATCGAAGTAGCCATCGACGAAGAACGAATTGGCAAACTGACAAAGGTGGTGGACACAGCCCTGGGAAGTCGTGGCCTATTAAAAGAGGCACGCAGCCTTGCCGGCGAGTTAAGCTGGGTGGCAGGTGTGGTGCCAACAACCCGCCCATTTGTGAACATGATTTGGGGGGCCATTTATGGAATGGAGGCACATAACAATGCAGCAAAGCAGGGCCAGTCTAAAACAAGGCCACGGCCGGACGGAAGCGTCCTGGTATCAATGGTTGAAATGCCACTTGTCTGGTTCAAGAAGTTCCTGCAAGGCGAGCATGGAGGACTCCGCCGAGTTAGGCTGGTAAGGGACCTTACCGCTAAGCCCCAGTGGTTCGTGCGAACTGACGCATCCACAACTGGTGGAGGGGGCATCCTGCTGGATGCTTCAGGCAAGCCACATCGTTGGTGGGCAGCCAAGTTCCCGCCTGCTCTGCTTGGCAGGGTAGGAGTAGAAGCCGGCATTCCTGGGCGAATGACCGTGTACGAGCTGCTCACCCTCGTGTTGTCCATAAAGCTGTGGACACCGTATCTCAAGAGATGCAGGATTGGCGTCGTAGCCCAACTAGACAGTGAGTCGGCCTTGCGAGTTGCTGTCAAACTGGCGTCACCAGACAAGGTGATCAACCGCGTTGCCGCCGAGCTGTCATTGACTATAGAACAGTGGGGGCTGGAGACGCTGACAGGGCAACACTATCGCAACCTCATAAACATTGAGGCCGACGCCCTGTCCCGCCTTCAAGAAGGATATGAAGTGCCGGAAAGACTACGAGCACTTCCACGGGACGACGTGGAGGCCATCTACAAGAAGTTCGAGCTTTTCTGAATCTTGGCTTAAGTAAGGGACTTAGCGCTGGGGGGGGACCGAAGGTGTTTGCCGCTCAGCCGTAGTTGTCTTGTTTAGGCTCAAGATGTTCTTGACCCTGGTACTAACCGGACTCGGCATAGTTCCGTGGGATTTGACCGGTTTCTTGGTTGGAGACCTGGTCATTTCCTTCTGCCTTGTCTGGGTTAGTTGTAGAGCATGCTGCAAAGGCGGCAAATCCCATGGAAGGCTGTGGGTCTCACAGCCGCCATCGTGCGATGTGCACTTACCCCCTCCTCGCGGCGCAAAGCCCCAAGAAGGGAGGATCAGCGAGGAGGAGGAGGAGCCTTTAAGAAGCAAGAAGCCTGTGGAACGAAACCCAGGCAGGAGCAGCACCAGGCCAAGGAAGAGACAGGTGCTTCCAGAGCCAACAAACAAAGGGCAGCTTACCCCGTTGAAAAGGCCAGTGAAGGCCCCCCAGTGTCGGGACAGAGCAATGGCTGCCGGACCTGTCATACTGGAGGGTTCTCGGTCCTTTGCAGAGCTGAACCCTGTGCTGCCTCCATCCGCCTGGATGACAAAGGGGGAGCAGACGCCTTGACCTTACCCGTCCCGTTGAAGACCCTATTAGAAGACCAGGAAGCCTGGGAAAAGTACTTGAGGAAGTATGGGACTGGAGAAAAGGGTGAGACCAAAGGCCCAGAAGGTCAAGCTAACCCTCCTGGAAAGAAACCGGAGGGGAACAAAGAAGGCAAGGACAAGGACAAGCAGAACGAGAGAGATGGGGACAAAGGGGAGAAACCAGGAGAAGGTGGTGGAGGATCGGCCTCACGGCCCAAGGGCAACACCACCTTGAAGTATGGGCCAGTGTGCTGCTCCTGCTCCAAGAATGGTGTACATGAGATTGCCCACACCGATCCGGTTTCAACAAGCACGTTCATCACAAGGCCCATCCGACCGAACTCAGGTACGGGAATTGGACTCTGCTTGATGCCAATGAGCAGAGGAACCATTCAGCTGAAAGAAGGGCCTGTGTGCGGTCACACCCCCTGTGTTGGTTGCACAGTAGTCAAACAGGGTCGGACCATGTGCAAATGCTGTGCAGCTCGCATCGAGGCTCATGGGGATGGAGTAGGTGGAGCTGGCCCATTACCACCTCTCCAAATGACGGACGGCGAAGATGCCCGAAGCAACAGCGCTGACTCCAGGGCCGGAATGACGAGAGACAAAAGGGAAAGGGCCAGGACGGCCACATCGCCTACAGCCAGGTCGGAGACACCACCTGCATCTGGCAAGAACCGGGCACCGGTCAGCCCCTCCCGTCAGCCTAGAACCAAAAGACGAAGGGAGGAGGAACCGCCCAGGAAGAGGAGAGGGCCTAACATCCCGGAGGATGAGTTCGAACTGATTCAAGAAGAAGAAGAATCAGACCCGGCAAGAAGAGGGTGTCAGAACTGTGGAAGGCACACCAGGGGCAACTTTACCATGTGCTGCGAGGCTTGCTATAAGACCGGTGGAAGGTCTCACACCGAAGCATGTGACGCCTGGAACAAGAGGATCAGCAAGCCCCCGCCGGACTACCGCCGAGATGGTCCGGGAGGAGATGACGACGATTCGGACTACGACGCTGGAGGAGGAACAAAGGGAAGAAAGAAGGGAGGAAGGAAAGGAAAAGGAAAAGGAAAGGTTGTGGTCTACAAGACCTACAACAAGTGGGCCCGAGATAATGAAAGATGGAGAAATTGGGTCAGGCCAGGTAAGAAGAGGACCATGGCAAACAACCGGCCGACTTACACCGAAGCGTTGGAAATGGGAAGGGCGGAGTCCACAAAGAGAAGTCACGAGTCCAGACTTCGGACTTGGGACAGCACCCTTGCAGAACTAAGGGACAAAGGATTGGTGACCCTCCCAGAGAAGAGAGAAGCCTTGACCCCCGCTTTGGTGAAAGCAGGAGTGGCGTCCCTGAAGGCTAAAGGGTACAGGTCGGCAGAACTGTACCTGTCGTCGGCCTACTGTCGCCACAGGGAGATATTGCCCATATCACCGGGCCTGGCCTCAGCCGCCAAGGAAGCAGTGAGAATGGCCAGAAGGAATCGGGGCCCCGGCCAAGGGCAAGCAACCCATCCCCATACCCCCACTGCGGGAGGAACTCTTCGACGTCTTGATGATCGGCATTTGGTATCTCCTGAGGGGGGGGAGCTGATCAACATCCGTCTCACGGACGTCCGAAAGAGGCAGGGACCAGATGGGCTGCAGGTGGCAATCCATGTGGGGAAAAGTAAGACAGACCAAGAAAGTTTGGGAAACTTGGTCACCAGGGACTGCACTTGCACGGAGGAGGAAGCCAACCTGCACTGCCCTGCACACATCCTGCTGGACCTCACCGAAGCAAGATTGGAAGAGGCGGCAGCCGGGGGTGTGGCCCCAGGAGTGGCACGCTTGTGCGTGGACAGCGAGGGTGCGCCGCTGACCCAACACGCCATCGTAAAAGCAGTTGAAAGAGTGGCCGTGCACTCTGGGGAGACACTGTGGGACCAAGGGCGAGCTAAGTATGGCACCCACAGCCTCAGAACGACGGGGGCCTTGATGGCTTTCACGGCAGGTGTACCGGAAGAAGTTGTGAAGGCGTTGGGTCGCTGGGCAACAACTGAGGCGATGCATCGTTACCTACGTGGAACCCCGGTAGTTCGAGCATCAGGTGCCACGAGGATCATGGCGAAAGCCATCCACCGCGATGACCATCTGGAGGTCAGCAGGACCACGTTCGAAGAGGTCAGCAACAGACCCTGGCGGACGAAGGAAGCCGGCCAAGTGAAGTCACCTGAAGAGGTGAATGGGACCATGGTCATCCGTCACTCGGAGACAGGGTTGATCCACCGGCCAGGAGCAATGACAGACCACCCAGATAGGTGGGCCACGTGGTGTGGATGGAAGTGGAGCAGGCAAGGCACGGCTGGAATGTTCCGCGTGAGCAATTCGGACGAACTGTGCCGAAAATGCTTCACTGTCCGAAAGTAAAGGAGAGGAGCCGCGGCGGTCGCCAAGGAGGATGGAGCGCGGCTTAGTTTAAGTTAAGAAAACCTAAGGGTTGGAATGAAAGAAGTAGATGATAAGGAAAAGTAATAAGAAGATGAGTAAGGTTCGATAATGATTGGTTGTTCCAACAGGGCACCCACCAAAGAAGTTTGGGGGGGGGAACTCTTCTTGGAGGGGGCATCACCAGGGTCTTCACGAAGGGAGAAGCCCGGTGATACTCACTCCTGAGATGGGTTTTCTTGCTGTTGGGATTCAACCACTCTTGGATGTGAAACTAAGGAATGGAAGCATTCACCAAGGAGTGGATAAGACTATGATGGTGACCAACAGATTGCAGCGCTTAAAGGGAAAAATAATTGAGCTCGCTACAGCAACAGGGTGGTTGGGCGGGGTTGATGTGCGAGTGTGATTTGGGATTGTTTTACCGCATAAAGGGTCAGTTTCTACCAGTCCCATTGATTATGTGGCAACCACAGCATCCATCACAAAAAATAAGGGACTTGTGAAAAACAAACATCGATCGTGTATTCTTTGAGACCTGGTATCTATTGGTGCCGGTGGTATAGTGGTGCTCAGGTGAAAGTCTCATTTATTGATTTACCCGGACCCGGGAACGATCACATCTTTTACCAATGGGAAGCCGGAAACTCATCTTCCCAACTGGATGGAATATGCATGAATATATATATAATATTATATATATAATATTATATATATAATATTATATATATAATATTATATATATAATATTATATATATATATGTTACAGTAGTTCCGAAGAAGGTATCATGGCCTGTTATTGAAAGACCTTTTTGAATTTGCACCATCTACTTTGACCCTGGCGTTTTTCTCTATCTCAATCCCATGCAGTCTTTCAATTGTTTATCGAATGTATGCGGTTGCCTTTAGGCTGTGTGGATTTGATTGGTACTTTAAAGGTTTTTCTTGATATCAGCCGGCATCACCGTCTTAAAATGCGTTTTGCACAGAGTTCCATGATATCCCAATGGGTTGGCGGGGCTATGTGACTCCTTCAGATATTCCCGTCAGACCCAGACAGGCGGAAATTGTGATCAGAAATGGCATACAACAAACACTTGCTGACAATCAGTCAATGGTTGATTGATGTTAAAATTTGATTAGTGCTTTGGTTTGATTCGGAAGAAGTTTCCAAAGAAACAGAGTTCCCCAAGTGCTAAGCCCTTTCTACATACATAGACTTGGGAATCTGTATTTGATAGGCTTTCAATTTAACACGAACCCTTGACAGAAACAATGATGTGACCCGACAACATGTTTGCGGTCGCAGGTTATGAGTTTTGTGATGTTGGATATGAATTACATATCCATCGCTTCGGGGGACAGGATGCTGCAAAATCATGATGTCTTGCGTACAATGAACCAATATCTTTCGGGGAAAACACACTGTTTGCCAAATGGCCACCAGTGAGAGCTTAAAACGTTTTTTTCGGTTCCAAATGCTAAAATCGAAAAGTTTTCCACTAGCCATTTACAAAGCTGTAAAATGTAACAGGGGTGACCGATTTAGGGCTAGGGATGATGTAGTTCCGTTCTATTTGAGAACCTAATTCATCATAATCAATCGGTGAACGGTAGACAGGTAGACTAGATCAATGAATTATGCGTTCTTTTTGTTTCTTCAATGATTTCTTTGTGGAACACAGACAAGTGGCATAGTTCGTGCTTCTAGGAATGGATACCCTCCAGGGACCTAACATGGCAAATGAAATCCCTCGTTTCCAATAGATACATCTTCAAATCTTGCATTTTCCAGTCAGCTACCTTCCCAAAGCTTAATATGGAACCCAAAAGACTTGCACCCTGGAAGAGATTCCTGGAAACCATCATTT
>Ga0126337_10003266_pt1 | contig 10571 bp, 8 predicted proteins | sample DipCmetagenome_FD_92527 | JGI IMG/M metagenome (GOLD analysis project Ga0126337, IMG submission 92527) | Coral microbial communities from La Bocana,Puerto Morelos, Mexico - Diploria C A metagenome | ecosystem: Host-associated > Invertebrates > Cnidaria > Coral | place: La Bocana,Puerto Morelos... | reverse complement strand
TTTTTGTGCGCTTCAGTTACTGCGGGCTCTTTTTTTTTCTTCCTTTCGTATTTTTTTGTCGTTAGAAATGTTTTACGAGAAAGAGCGTATAAACTGTGAGTAACCAGCCGAGACTGTTAAGGTTTTTACTTGTCGATGATTTCGTAATCTTTATCTCTGGCGGCCACTGCGGCGAATATGAAAGCCTTCGCAACTAGATGTACACGGTTCCGCTTTAAGACTTCATGGGAGCTGTAGAGAGCAAGGACGAGGAAAACAGTACCGTGCGATTCGTGGATTCTGTGGAAGTAAGGCATGAAAAAGGAGGTGCAGTTCATGGGAATGATGATCTGTCCACCGATTATGTTCCTGAAGGCAAGGGTAACGTACAAGAGTACAAATATTGTGAAATTCACAATCGATCAAATTGTAATTACACTCTCAGCTATTTATTCCGGATAAGTAGCATTGCTCAATCGCTTCCACGCGCTGTAACATTACAAAAACAGTGAATGTCACACGGAATTTATGTGAAGACATTTCGATCGTCTATTTACAGTTAAATTGTTAGAACTAAATACAGATAATGAAAGCGGATATACACGTTCAGTCTGTGAAGCACTACACGAACAGCTTCAAACTTTTAATATATGGTGTTTGTACATCGGCTGCACTTGCTGATGCTTTTCACATAATTTCCGTTTAACATAGCAATCATGTGTTCCAAAATGTTTTGATTAGAGCCATGAAAATAACTTGATGGCACGTTTTATACTGTTTTTTACGACTTGTTATTAGTATCTGGAGAGTGCGTGACGAGTCACCAGTCACGTTCTACCAATCAGAACACCATTTTGGGGCATCCTCATTATATTTATCTTCGGCTTTATTAACTTTGCGCCGTTAATCCTCGTTCTTATTTTGTATGCAGATTGGATATTATACAACCCCAAAGCTGACGATTCTCATGGAATTGCCACAGTCGCGCCAGCAGACACCATGCTGTACGAGGAAAGCTATGAAGGCTTCGAGATTCTCGGCGATACGGCAGTACAAAGTTAGAATTATCAGACTCATGTTCACGTTTAAACTAGCCTTGCGAGTGGGGAAGATAGACCAAATCTTGCGTTACCATTGGCCACACGTGCGGCTGAAATTTCCGCCGCTCTCTCGTGTCTGGTCTGCGTCCCTCTTTCGGGGGAGGAGCGCGGGCTCCTTTCCCGAACAGCGGCTGGTGATCGAACCTACCATCTTGTCTGCTTGGGATTCCCGCAAGGAAAATTGTGCCCTCTATTTTAAGCCATAAAATACATCATTTACTGGCCGAGCTTGCACGGTCAAGATGGCTGGAGAACAGCATTTGGTAACCTTTTCTTTTAGGCTAGACTGCGCCTCGGTCGTTTAACACGCACGCAAATAGACAAACTGCCCAATGGTCTCCTGCCATCTTATTAAAAACCTCGCGCTAACCCCATACATATATCTCAGGGGCTAGGGCAGTAGAACCCTTAGTATAACCCCCTTATAAGAGAACTATAAAATGGAACCCACAGACTGGAAAATATTGTGTTAAACGAGCCCATCATACATGAACGAATACCCGTTCCCTCGTGGAAAAGCCCATTGCAAGTAGTGTGCGGCAGCACTACTGCCCGAAAACAGGATATAGCTTCTGGATAAACCGACCCAGAGTAGCTATCAGAAGGTATGTTCTAGTCCATTTCTGAAAAAAAGGGGAAATGGAAATAAAGGAAAAAAGCGTGGAAGCCCTTACTAGTTTAAGGTTCAATTTGACATTTCCTTTTAAGGGAGTACTAGAATGATGCGAATCTTATTTAATGGAAAGAGCAACGAAGTAACCTTATTTTGATGCCGCGACGCGCTCTGATTTTGTTCATTCCGCAAATCAGGTTGCTCCTGTCTCACGTTTTCTGCTCTGATCTTTGCTTCGTTAGCGAGCAACCAAGGTGAGATCGAGATAACAGGCAGCCAGTCAGATCTTATCAATATCGACGAGAATCAATCGCCAGTTTCTGAAGGATTGCAGTACTGCAAACCTCCAAAAAGAACGTCCCTCAAGAAGAAACAAACTGAACCAAAAGGTAAGACAGGACATAAAAACATTAGTATCTCAGCGGTATCTCGCATAGAACTAGAACCCAGTTTTCAAAGAGGAAGTAAACGATAGTTTTCGATTTCCTAATCACGGATAGCACGTCAGAAAGATTCTTTTTTCAGCTTTATACCTAGATTTTTTACTCAGATTAGGATGTTTTCATCACCCCTTGATGAAGACGAGGGAGATTTTTTGTCACCGGCGGGTAGAGGGTAAGCGTATGATGTCCTTTTGTCAATGCCTTTGGCTCGATTTGTGTTTTACTATATAGCTGTCCAAGATGGCGGAAAATCGATCCCTCGTGACAGTGTTCTGTCTACCTTGAACAGTTCGTCGAAGCTTGCTTCGTTATTTGGTCAGGATAGAGCGTCATTCACTGGAGGGAATGAATCATTGACCTACACGGCACCTAAACAGCCGAAGAAGGAGAAACCGGGTAGGTAATGTGTCCATGTGATCGTGAGGCGGAAGACCTAATCGAATCAGCACGAACCACCCACCACCCGACACAAACTTATACAAGTCCAAATATAGATATTACCAGAGCATGTAGCCCTCAGATCGAAATGCTTGTGTTGGTGTAAACCAAAGTCTAACCAAAACTGAAGTCGTGAGAGATCACGAATCAGCACGAACCACCCCACACAAACTTATTCAAGTCTAGATTTAGATATTACCAGAGCATATAGGCCTCAGATCGAAATCCTTGTGTTGGTACAAACCAAAGTCTAACCAAAACTGAAGTCGTGAGAGATCAAGAATCAGCACGAACCACCCCGCACAAACTTATACAAGTCTAGATTTAGATATTACCAGAGCAGACAGGCGTCAGATCGAAATGCTTGTGTTGATACAAACCAAAGTCTAGCCAAAACTAAAGTCGTGAGAAATTGCATTAACATACATGTAAAGGCCGGGTGGTTGAGAAACGGGACAGCAAGCGAACTTAAGAAAATCACCTGCGAGGCCCTCCCCTTCCCATTCCCACGAGTTTATACCCTACATTCAAGTGGATTAAATATCTTATTCTCATTCTGAAACTTGTCTGTCCCACTTAGCTGGTAGGACAGGGCCTTGGCAACTAGATTCCTAAATAAGACTTTCACTAATTCAACATTGAGTGCATTCTTGAAAAAAAAAATTATATATATGCACTGGTCACTCCCTTAGCCATTAGATTAGAGCATCTACATGTGTATTTACCGGTAATATAAGCCGTCAGTAATTTTAACACTGGCCTCTGGGTAGAATCTTCAGTGAACTCCTTCATAATGCCTGTTACTCGTAGCCATCTCTATCTTAATGGCAACATTTCTTGAATGTTGCTCATTTGGAATTCAAGCTCCATCTTAAATGTAGCACAGCAGTACAATAAATGAGCATTCATAATCTTTTTCTTGTATCTTTGCTGTAGCAGCGCAGACTGGTGGTAGCGAAACAGCACTCTTGTGTGCCACTGCAGTTCACGCCTACAAATAGTGAGTTGATTACTTGATAGAGACTAATAACTGTTATATTTGTTTGACTCTTGGTATTCAAACTTCCAAAATGGATTAACTATACCAAACAAAATACTTAAAATTCCTAATTATGATGTTACCTCCCTTATTAGTGTGAATGGTCAATATGCCAGTCAGGGAAAACTGGGTGCAGCTGTTTTAGCAAATCATTCAGCAAATGATGTAAGTATCAAGTTAAATATATAATTCAGTCCCATGAACCCACTTTTTTACAATTTTCTTCCGTGTATACCAGTAAGTGGATAAAGATGGTAAATTTAAAGCTTGGTAATGAAATGTGAAAGGTGAATTGATCACCATGACACAAACTTGGGGAAAAGAAAAACATTTGAGTCCTTAACAAGAATCTAACTCAAGACCTCCTGAACACAGGGCAGGTGCTCTATCCACTGAGCTACAAGAACTCATGGAGAGCGAGGTCATTTTACTGAGTTCATATGTGACAGGCATCCTGCATACTGCTAGGATCAGCACTGTCAAAGTCATGGTGAATAGTGATAAGTGAATAAAGGTGGTGAATTTGAAGCCTGATAATGAAATGTGAAAGGTGAATTGATCAACATGACATGAGGATGGGACAAAGAAAAAAATATGAGTCCCCTTCAGGAATTGAATCAATGACCTCCTAAACACCAGTCAGGCACTCTATCCACTGAGCCATGAGAAGTTATGGAGAGCAAGGTCATTTAGCTGAGTTCATATATGACTGGCGTCCTGCATACTGCTAGGATCAGCACTGTCAGCACTGTCTTCTTGTAGGACAGAGGGAGGTACTCAGTTTTTTTCTTCACTTGTACGATGGTGATCAATTGACCTTTCACAATTCCTTGTATACTTACAAATTTAAGTCTAAAATAAACCTACCTTTAATAGAGTTTAAACATTTAAAACAACTATGAGTGTGTCAAATGATATGAACATGTAACACTGAACATCAAAGACTTGTGACATTTGATATTTCTTTAAAAAATCGTCACTTGATAAAGGGGTGGTGATGGCTCAGGTCAGTGACACTCGCTCATCCTCTTTGTCCTGGCTTGGACATAAGGCCATCACAACATTAGTTCTCCACTTCTTCTGGTCCCTTCTTCAGCCACTGACCAGACCAAGCCAAGCTCTTTGAGGTCTGGTGCGAAGTTAAAGTCTGTTTGGCCAAATGTATCTATAACTAATAAGGGCCATGCATTCTAATTTGGTTGAGCATCAGTTGCAATCTCATTTACTCATTGAATTCCAAATAAAATCTACATTTTGGTCAAGGAAATTGGTATATGATGCATACATGTACATACACTGTATAACAACCCTGAATAAATGGAGTGCTATTTTGTGAGGTGAAGAGAAACGATCAGACTAATCAAATGTTGTACAGCTTAAAATGAGCAGTGTGACTTACATTGACTTCAAGAGAACTAACAAGCGACATGAAATGTTCTTTCTCTTTCAGTACAAGGTACTTATTTATGCTTCTAAACAACAGCAAGTCACCACAGGAAAAATTCACGGAAACTTTTCATTTACGGTAATTCTTAGTGGTTAATGTGACAGTGATTAATCTGACATTAAGGAACACATATATTTTAAGTGTTTTGTGGCATATGTTGTGTACACAATAAATTATTAGACTAAGTAAGAATTTACACCAACATATGTCACATAAAGTATCATAATGTTGTTTTTACCTTGTAGGTTCAAGGAGGCAATTATGCAAGTTTTTATGATGATCAGAGACAAACATGGTCACTCTGCTTTGACTCAGACAAAAATATCACAAACTTTGCTAAACAGGTACATTGAAACTTGTTTCTTCATCCTCTTTAAAGTAAAGTTCTCTTATATTCAACTGCTAGACTTGAAGTACATTCTTTTGATATGCTGTGTTGCATTAAACAGAAATGGTGAAAATGTTATTTTTGAGTCCATGGTGAACTTCTTTTGAGCAAAAGAGTCTGAAGCATTTCCCAGAACTGTAGTGAACATCAACAAGAGAGCCATTCAGTGCCTGCAATGTGTGACTGGCATAAACTGTAGGTAATTGCAGGTATCCCATTACAAAACGTTGAAATGGATACCTGTAATTAGACACTCGTGTGATCATGCGCTGATTGCTCTAAAAATGGGTTCCAGAAAATATCCATACCCGTACCACAGGCAGTTTTTTTGGAATTCTGTACACAAGGGAGGGTTCTTTGAACTGGAAATCCAAAAGGCATGGGGTGCCAAAGGGTTCAAGTAAAAAACAGAAAAAGTCTGGAAGGGAACAGGGGGTTAAATAATTTTGGAATTCGGAGGGCATGGGCTTTAGAGTATTTTAAAATTTGCGAAGGCAAGAGTGTTTCAAATGTTCATGCACTTGTTGTATGGTATAGATATTTTCTAGAATCACCCAAATTATACATGTAGACTCGCAGCTCCATGATCTAGAATCAATCACGATTATATGTACATATGTAGTCAACAATTTTGAATTATTTTGTTCATACATGTAGGTTGGTGTATCAAAGTTCAACTCTGCCTCATCAAATCTGTGTACTCAAGACCTTGTCCTTGGTGATGGAACGGTAATTTTTACCCCAGTGTTGCAATCATGTGTTTTCTCTTTCTGAAAGTTCTGAGACTTAGTAGGATAATGAAGGCTGATGTGAGAAACCTCTGTTTATATTGTAAACTTTATAAAATCAAACTGCTTATGTTGCAAATTTACCACTCTCCTACCGGTGCAAAACAAATTTTGGTTACTGTAAAATATGAACTTAAAATATCCCAACTGGGAGAAACTGGGAGAAACTGGGAGAAACTGGGAGACCAGTGCACTTTTTTTACATGTGTGTATGTGTGACCAAGAAGTCAAACTAAAGACTACTGACAACAATAAAAACTTAGGACAGGAATTGACATCTGGGCAACTCCGGATGATAGTGTCAATGTGTGTTTATGTTACAGAAGTGTCTAAATATCATATATGGATGGATGCTTAAGAAATCATTATTATATAATATTATTTATTTTTATTTATTGTTTTTATTTATTTCTGTCTATTTCAGGCCATTGAACTAGGAGATGCTTTGGAAGTGAAGTACACAGGATGGTTATGGACCAATAATGGCTTTGGAAAAGTAAGCCAAATGCTGTCACTTTCAGAAAAAAAATAACTTAGTATTGTAAGATGGAATTTTTGTATTAGTCTTAGAAGTAGAAATGTTAATTGATTGATAGTCTTTCAGCAGTTCTTTGACAAATGGTTCTCGTTGTTTTCCAGGTGTTTGATGGTAATACTGAGACTGACAAAACATTTAAATTCAAAACAGGAAAAGGAAAGGTTATCAAGGTACAGCATGCATTCATTGATCTTTCAGTCCATTTACAAGTCCGCAGATTCTATGTATCGCCAGGTGATCCTGTTTTCCCTTTGATGTAGACTGCAAAACAGTTGTTTTTTCTTCCCTGTATACGGTATAAGGCGCAAAGTGCCGTAAGCGTGATCCTCTCATGCAAAGCGTAGGAGCCTCACTAGGGCAAGTGAGCGAAAACGACAACTTTCAGCTATTCACACAACGAATTGGATCTGACTGGGGGTTCAAATAATGACACTAAGGTATCAAAAAGTCCTTGCCATCAGCCTACAGCTTCTTTATAACTGAGAACCTGATTAACATTTAATTCAACAATTTAACACTTGAATATCTAGGTTATAAGTAAAGTCTGTCCTTTTAAAAAGATATGATAGTAAGAAGTGATGTTTTTTGTGTGTCCAAGGGATGGGAACAGGGTGTAATAGGCATGAAGAAAGGTGGAAAGAGGTTAATAGCAATTCCTTCAGCTCTGGCATATGGAGAGAAGGTAAATAAAACAAATAGCAAAACTGTCTTAAAATGAGCGGCCATCCCAGAGAAACAGAGAAACAAGGTTTAATATAAGAATGATCTTTCAGCTACAGTAATAATGATTGTTTGTGTTCTAGACATCGGCATGATTGTACATGCATGCAAGAGTGAAAAGACCAACTTTAAAATAATTATAACTAACTGTATATTCCAGAAAGTAGTCAAACTGTACAAAATAGCAATACCGGTATGATCCATTAACTGAATTTTATACATAGCTATACCTTGTAACTACACCTACATGTAGTTCGATAATTTAAAAAGTCTTTTAATCTCGTAAATACCGTGATATTGAGTTTTTTAGTCTATACAGTCATGTAATTTCAGCTTCACATAAAATTATCAATTGTTTGTTGGAAGACCTTTTGTAATAGCCATGTTGGACTTACTACCCACCTTTACAGATTGCTATTGATTTATTTGCTGTTCACTGAATGTGAGATGTTGTGTAACAGGGTGTGCCTTCCAGAGTTCCTCCTAACTCCTCACTCTTGTTTGAAGTTGAAGTTTTGAGGGTAAGCATGGCCAAATACTTATAATAATTATAAATGGTGGAAGTAATAATTATTGTACAATGTACACTTCATGCTTTGGTATTTAATTATAATTATCAATATTTCCTTTTTGTCACAGATCAAGTCCAATAGAGAGACAACTGGCTCTCCAGTGACAGTCCAGGAACCTGTGACTTCTCAAAGCACAGACCAACTGCCTGATATTTTGTCTGAGCCATCTGGTACAAGAAGAAGGTCCACAGACTCAGCGTCACAGCTGAAGTAAGAATCGAACTTTCAGTAGCTTTGGGTGTGTTGAGTTGGGCTGTAATCATGGCTTGTGTAGCTTGTCAAGCTGTATTTTGCTCATGTAAAAGTACTGACAGTATCTTGTGGATGAAAGAGTTAAATTTCATTTGGAATTAATGAGCTATAGTCAGTCTACAGGGTGCAAAGAAAACCAATTTTTAGGCTTGTCCTCCAGGCAAGCTGTAACAATGACACACTAAAGCCATTTTCACTAGACCCCAAATTTCCTCTACGTAACTGTTTGTTTTGGGTGTTTTAGCTTACTTGGGCACATAATGACTTTCTCCCACCCTCCACACTGCTTCATGATTGCAGGTAATAGATACAACCTCCAAACCTGAGTCTGCGCTCTTTCTGTATATTACTATTTCATATTCAGGATACATCTTTGAAATAGAAACAGCTCATTAATTTTATTGTACATACAGCTTTACATCTTTAATACCCTTTGTATTTCGCAGTGTGTCCAGTGACAGTGGCATTAAGGGTAGGACAGCATCAATCAATGAACAACTTTCTCAGGTGAGAACGTACCGTGCGTGCTGAGTAACAAACACAGTATTGCTTTGGAATGGTCTTAAGGAGATGTTACATGTGCCAATTTTTAATCTGTGTTACACAGGACAACTTTTGATGCCTTAAATTTTGCACTGGCAGTCTGCTTTTAGAATTCCTGGTAAACACCTGGGAATTCTATATTATTAAAAAAGAAAGTAATTCAAAAATTTAGTTACCAGTAGTAAGTCAGCAGCTCAAGAAAACATATAACATTTAATCATTTTTAAAATGTGCCACAAAAGTTCTGAATTGTTTCAGATCATGTTTTTTTTATACTGTCTTACACCCTGGAAAATTCCTCATCTTAATGATCTCTTTGACTAGTACAAACCTTTTAATAACTTATCTATGAAAGAGTAATGTTCTTTACATGAAGTAAAAAAGAAGAGTCATTTGAAGTTTAAGCAATAATGCTCTGCTCTGCCCATTATTTGGATCAGTCCCACGAGAAAGGCACAGACAAGGCTCGCTTGCTTGCCAGAATGTCCAAAATGGGAAAGAATCCATTATCTTTGCCTGGAGCTGCAGTAGCCGAACCTGAAGAGGAGGATATGGGAGAACCTGAGCAGGTAGCAGTAATTAATCAATTACAAAACAGCCAAGGATGTGTCATCTTTTTAATGTACCCTGATTTAAGAAGGGACTGTCAGGGCACAAAAAATGTCTTCCCTTAACTGCATACTATTAAGCTATAAGTAACAATGATGATGATGATGTTGACATCAACTATAATGAAGACAATGATAGTGACGATAATGATGATAATTTAACATATTGAATATGTATGCTTCAATTTTTAAATAACTTAGTACTAAAAAATGAATAATAAATCAAATTATTTTTTCATTGTCAATAGGAGATTTCACCTAGTGCTGAGCCCCATGTACAAGAGAAAACAGAGAGTTACGCATCAAGTCCACCACTCATCAGCTCCAACCCTCATCCCAGTGTACGACCTAAGCCACACCCTCCTCCGAGACCAGCACCTCAGGTTCATCCTGAAGTTCACCAGCCAGTTCACAATCCAGCACCTCCTCCACAGCCAATGCAACAGCCCGTTATCAACCCACAGCCAATGATGCCAGCAGCGTTTACACCGCAGCAGCAGTTAGCCCTATACCAGGTCAGTCTGCTGATTAATGAAGTGATGAATCTTAGTTATGATTAACTGTGAAGAGTGAAATTGATGCTTTGTTTGAATTTTTAAACAGACATTAATTAAAAAAAAAACAAATGAAAAAAATACAAAGTTAAATTTGCTGAAAATCATTGGGACTGTCAATCGAAAGCTCAATTGAACTTACTCAAAATAAGAACCTATCCACATTTACAGGTATTAACTAATGCCTGCTCTTTTGGACTTTTAAGAGATTTTGCATTTTGCTATTGCGACTGTAATATTTTATTTTAAACACTTTAGTCATTTTAATACAAATTAGAACTATTAAAGAAAGCTTTAATATTGTGTCGTTCAGCTTTGACTTTGTAAAAGGTCAGGTCAGGATTGTAACTCCTTCAACAAAACTATAAATTTTAGAATAAGTTTCTACAACACATACTTAACAATACCAGTTCACTGTAATTTGGTTATGTCAACTAAGTTGAAAATGTAAATTGGCCACCGTAACGAGTTATAAAGCTGACGTTTCGAGCGTTAGCCCTTCGTCAATGTTTCGCTGTGACGAAGGGCTAACGCTCGAAACGTCAGCTT
>Ga0126337_10003261_pt1 | contig 10579 bp, 12 predicted proteins | sample DipCmetagenome_FD_92527 | JGI IMG/M metagenome (GOLD analysis project Ga0126337, IMG submission 92527) | Coral microbial communities from La Bocana,Puerto Morelos, Mexico - Diploria C A metagenome | ecosystem: Host-associated > Invertebrates > Cnidaria > Coral | place: La Bocana,Puerto Morelos... | reverse complement strand
ATAACAATGTTTTTCTACTCAATGTCGTTTCATATGGGCTTTAATACAGGTCTGTTTCGTAGACCAACAAAGAGTTGATCCACTCATCAGTTAAATTCCATATACACTGTAGTCGCTAGGGATAAATACATCGGCAGCATTATCGTTACAAAATTCAAACTTAAACAACAATAGTAATATACATGTGTGAGCTTATGATTGGTTATTGAGGATGCGATTGAATTTAAGGAGAAACACGCGTTTATTCCGTACGATGAGTATTTAGAGCCGGTAGCGATTGAAGAAGAGGCCGCAGCTTTATATAACTTCTGCGGTTCATGACATTTGTACATTTGTCGTTTTGTTTTCGGTCACTTGACCTTTTTTGTCTCTTCACTTGTGTTTGTTAAGGGCACTTCATGTTGTGTTATAAGGAGGAATTTTAATTGGAATTGAGAGTTTAAATCGTGTTATGGTCAACTTCTATAGGTCTACTTGATTTCCGCTGTTATCTGCATGTCGCTTCGTGGAGTTTGACACCTCTGTAATTTGCCATGTGTTTATGCATTGTTTTGGCTTGTTTCTATTTCAAGCTATGTTTTTAAGCAGTTTTTTAGTCTCCAAGTATTTGCTTTCAAGGGACAAAATATTAGATTAACCGTGAAGATGTTGTTTACTTGCATTCTATGTTGTGACGCTGGGTTCGGCTGTGATTAGAACTGTTTGCAATATCACAAATATCATATTTGTCCTAATACATGTTTCTTCGGAGACGCTGTAGCTTTACTCTGAGTTCTGAAAAATTTCCTAACTCAAAGAAGTTGCAATTAGTGTAGAGGGAATATAACCCGTACACAGTGAAGTAATGAAATAACAGCAGCACTCTCTGCGTAATTTACGACGGCATCTATGCGCGGAGCGGCTGATCGGCGCATAGTTCAGTTTTTTGCCAAACAGTAGGAATGGATCCTGGTTCCAACCTTTTTACTTTCCCTTCCATGTGGAACAACCTCTTAGAGCAATCCTCGTTAAAATGTTCCGAACAAACCAAGAGCCGGCCTTTAGGATTGAATTTTTTTCGGTGTAAGCTTTCCATTTCGCGTCCGTTGTTTGCTAACGACCAATGCAGGTAAATTCCAGGCACAGGATGTGATGAATTACTACAACCTTGGACAACACAGTGGCTCATAATGCCGCAAGAATACGCCGAAAACAACAACTACTTAGTAGTTTTTCGTAGATCAAAATACGCCCATTTTTCTCAACGAAAACTTCCACTCTGCATACTGAATTAGCCACGTCAATGTCCGACTGGGAGGATTTTTTGACTCCTCTTGCATCAAAAAAAGAATCAAAAGAATTTTTGGCGGCCCGTTTGTTTCCAAGCTGAAAGAAAAAATGTGTGGGGTTTTCACCCTCCTTGATCCACTGAGCTTGAGAGCGAATTTTGGTGCCCTCCATCTCTTGTAAAACAAGAGCCGAAAGGGCACCCTGTAAAGATTTAATTTCAGAATCATCACACCAGTGTGAAAGTCAGGTTTGGCACGAAATAACTGTTTAGTGAGAACAGCTCTGGAATGATTCATTGCCCTCCGCTTATGGCAGAAAAAATAATACATGATTTACGTATTAAAACTTTTAATTATCCCACCAATCCCCTAGGGTAGCAAAGCGAGAAATTTTAGATTTTTGATCCAGAAACAAATTAGAAATAGACTCTCGAAAATCAGGATCTTTGAGGAGATTGGTATTGAATTTCCAAATCCCAGGGCGGCAGTTAGAAAAAGCACTAAGTTCTAAACAAATAAAATCGAGATCAGAAAATACACACGGCAAAACCTGATTTGAGCAAACCACTTTCAATAAAGATTGAGAAATAAAAAACCGGTCAAGTCTAGAAGCTTGAGTATTTTTTTATTTGACAAAGTAAAAGAGATACCATGAGAATTTAATTTCCTGTAAACATTGACAAGGGAAACATCCTCTTTCAAAGCAGCAAGACAGGCTGTGTCCAAAGGTGAGAAATTATGGGATTGAAATTTGTCAATATCGCGATCAACACAATTAAAATCGCTGCCGATTATATAATCACCTTGGGAAAGAAAAAATTCGTGTAAACGCTCAAAGAGAGTTTTGCGGTCAGAAAAAACATTGGGAGCATAAATGTTAACAACATTTATTCATCATCAGAGAGGTCAACTCTGACAACTCTAACCACTGAGCTACCGAGGCAACCACAGTGGGGTGAGTTGAATATTAGCTACAAAGGGAACATCGATTACCAGACATTTGCTCCCAAGCCTCTCGGACTGGGAATCACTACTGTTGATCGTCGAGACGCATGCTCGTCGGAGCGGATGTTCTTATAGACCATACAAATGTGAGTTGACCTCTCTGATGATGAACATTTGGTTCGAAACATGCTGTGTTACATTAACAACATTTAGTTTAGAGGTAGAATTAAAGACAAACAGTAAACTCAAAATGCAAGCATTGGAGTCCAAAAAAAAAAAGCGTTGAACAATGCCAGAAAAATTCGGAGAGAGAAGGACAGCAACACCTGCCGATTTGCGAGTCCCAAAGGACCGATAACACTTACCACACTAAAGATGTTCAAAATCATGGGCCTGTTTTTTGAAGAGACATGAGTTTCTTGTAAAAGAATAATATCGTGATTTAGCAGTTCGAGTTCATGACACAACGAAGTCACTTTAGTGGGCGAACCAAGCCCACGGATGTCAAGGGACAGAATTTTAAGTCGCATTTTGAGTAAACTTAATTAAATTAATGTTTACTTCTACTATGCTTGCAGCGATCATGATCTTTGTCAACATCGCTCTCATTACTAGAGTATAAGGCAGGTGAGTGGTCCCTATGGCGGTGGTGGTCTCGGTTAGAGTTGTGGCTACGATGCCAATCATGGTAACTGTCGCAGTCGTGTGAGGAGCATTCCCATGAGCGAGACCCATGAAGGCCCCGTGGCCTCTCACTTTCCTTGTCCTGAAGGCAATCATCTTGATGATGGCTGTGTTCATCTCAATCACTGTCCTGATCTTGACAGCGCTCATTCTGTTCCCGTTCCTAAATCTGATGGCGTCGTTCGTTCCGATCTTGACGACGATCATTGCAATGTTGGTGGCGTTTGTTCCGATCTCGTCTTTCCTCTCTCTCAGCACACCTTTATGACAAAAGCTGCAGATTTCTGTGCCCCTCAAAGACCTGACTGCAGAAATTCTGCAACCTTTGATGACTTAAGCAACTTAACATTTGTGACCTATGTAACCCCTCTAATCAATTATTTTATAAGGCAAACATCATGTCCTATAAAAATGTATCTGACTGGATTCGCAAAAAGGTACCTGTAGAATTTGACTTGTCACTAATAGATCTCGATACAATCCTGTCATAGAGCTAGCTTTCCACAAGACTTATCGTAGTTCAAATAAAAGGAAATAACTGTCCTGTATGCCTTTTGAGGCCAGGAACACTAAATTCACAGTAATTTCATCGAATCATGAATTGTAAAATTTAATTAAGTCGAAATCAAAATAAACACATGTCGAAACCGTCACGAAGAGTTGATCGATAAATTTCTTAAGGCCTATATATATCGTCCTAAATGGATTGAACAAGAAGTCGAGAATCGAGTGAACTTCAAAACAAACTAGGCCACAATTACGAGTAAGAGAGTACTCCGCGTGTTGTCAGTATATCAGTTATCGACCGGAAGCCACAGAACTAAATTGCTTCCATGCTAGCGAATCACAGGCAGTTCTGATAGTTAAGCAAGACGATGAACGCCTAAAATTGATAAACTGAACAAGGAAATGTTACTCACAGTCGGATCAGCGCTTGGTCTGATGTTCTTGACTCTGTTCGTAGCCATGTTTTGCTTTCAAATAATAAAGCCCCGGATGTAATTCAATTTCATCAAGCGGGAAAGTAGCGCTTCGACAGTACAACAGATTTTTTCTAAGTCTTTAACCACATCAAAGTTCAGGCCCAAAAAAGGCCTACAGCAGCTACAAATGCCTGGTCCATTGCACGTCTAAGCCCTAAATTGATGTGCCTAAAGCTCTTTGCTGTCTAAAGCAAGCACAACATTATCGCCACAGTGCCAATGGACTACAGTCACGGGCCTAAATGACAGCCCGTTCAATTATATATCTCAAGGCCGTTTCATGTACGATAATGGACGACGCTTGCAAGCAGATCATTAGACTTGCACCTTCATTGGACTTAATGATGTCCTCGGGCAGACCTCCTTTAGACAGCAAATATAGAACGCTAATCGGTCGATCCTTGTCAGAGTCACCGCGCGAACTGAACTTCAGACGGGAGTACCCTGGGTTAACCTTAACACCAATTGAAAACTAGGAGGGGGGGGGGGTAAACAATAAATAAAAGAAAAGAAAAAAATTCATAAATAAAGGAAACATGCAACAAGAACTTCTCTACATCTCATGCAAGCTAAGCTTTACAAGCTGCGGCCATTAGGAAAGCAAACACAAAGGTTACATGAATGAAGGGTTTGAATTCTGGAGGCACCTTTTTGCAAAATCAGTCAGATATATACTGCAAATATCAAAATTCTTTTGGTTAGAACAGTTTTCATAAAAACATCTTGTGGCTCTCCTAGCTGCCAATTCAAGCTGCACATACCTCAGTGGCCCTAATCGTTTCACATTTAACATTCTGATTTTTCTTTGCTATATTGGACATGAATATGATATCTTAAACACAAACAAAAATCTCCAATTCCCCTGCATGTGAAACCCACTGTATGTGGAGAAACATGGTAGCTGTATTAAGTGTTGCTATGTTGAATACAACTGATCCCTTGCAGAGGTGTCTCATGGAGGGAAGCGAGCATTCAAAAACTAAAATATTTAACACCTGCAAGGCACTTTAAGAACAATTGCCATTCCTTTAAATAACAATTTCTTTTTTGCCTATATTCAAAAAATGGTTCATTTTTTTAGCATGCTCCATAACATTATAATGCAGATGGGAAGTGTAGCTTCTTGAGTGTACCATAACTCAATAACTGAAGTGCATCATGACTCAATGGTGCACAGCTTAGAGCGTAAACCAATTATTTTGTAACCTTGCTATAGTGGAAAAGTGCATCAAAATCTGCACAATAAAAAAGAAATTGTGGCAAAGTGGATTGCTTATAGTGCTATTAGTGCGCTCCATTTTAAATGTTTCTTGCTTGTCATCCGATTCAGTGCTTACCCACACTCTGGCCTTCCTTTAAGGCTGCCACTCCTGCATATCCAGTGGAGCTTCCAATCTCTACCACTGTTTCTCCTTTCCCTGGAGAGATGATTAACAAGCGAGGCGAAGGCTTTGACAGGTAATGGTCGCATGGTTGTACAGTGTGAAGGAATGTATTCCACAAACATAACATTTTCAATGCTGGTTAAACAAAGATGTCTTGTAGTCACTTGCCTTGACACTGACCAGTGTCCCACTACAAGGAAAGGAAAGTTATTATAAAGTTACATACATCTGTAGGCCCATGGATACAGAGAAGTACATGTATGACTGTATATGATAACAAAGTGATACTAAACTACTACCTATTGCTACATACAGCCTACAAGGAAGCATTGTGATTGGCCTCCAAAGTTATCAAAGGGATGCTATAGCATTGAACATTAACCTGTATAAATTTGCACAGGGCAAACTGTAGCCCAAATTCAACTGCTATCCAAAGGATGATGCCACTTGTAAACATGGGATTTTTATGTCTTTTGGTGTATGGTTGTTTATTGTTAATAAGTTATCAGAGATAGTAGTGATGTACTAAGTAACACCGACCTTATAATTAAGCAGACTAGCACACAAGCTTAAATGCTGGACATTTAGCTGGGTCTAAGTAACACAAATTTGGTAGCTAATTTGGTTAGAAATTCCAGTTGAAAAATCAGTAATCAATGATAATATTACATGTACCTTTACTGTCATTTTGAGGCTTATTTTGGACACAAAAATGTGCACTTATTACAAGTGTAGTACCCTCCTCTATCATCTTGCCTTTTAGATTTTTTACCTCATCAACTACTGTGAACAACAGCATGTTGAATGATGTTAGCTTTATGAAGTTTATGTGAGAAATTGTGCCAATAACATCAGAAGCATTCTAAAAAAATGGACAGGGAAGACAGTTAGCTGCAATTTATTAACTTAAAACTACTAAGACATTTCCAAAATCTCACAGGGAAAAATGGAGTAAAATTCAATCAGACTAACCTTGCAATGTTCACTAGCTTTCCCTATTGCCAAAGAAAGGCTCCTTTGAAATGTGGCAGCTTGGCAAAATCATCCTGCCCAACATCAAGCAGTGCCTTACTGAACATGATTAGCCCCAATGCACCCAACTGCCCATTAACAAGATCTGCGACCTCTAAAGCTCCTCCATCTTTCTTTCTCTTTAAATACTCTAAGAATTTTTGAAACTTGTGGGACTGTTCAAGTTCTTTTCTCTGAAAGATAGGAATGAAAGTGATTGTACGGAAGCCCCAAAGGGACATCCACTTATTACAAAGTTTGTTTTTAGAAAATAGGAGTTTGCTTTTTCGAGATAGATGGATAGATAGCTTTAATTCAAATCATATGGCAGCCCTCTAAGCCTGAATTGCATGAATTTACAAGTAACATTGATAAATCACTTAAAGATGTGAAACTGTTTGGACTATTATAACAACTTACAAAATTATAATGAGAAAATGGGAGTTAGTTTTTTTTCAGAGTTATTTTTATGAAAATGGGTGTTTGTTTTACGAAAATGCTAGTTTGTTTTTTTCGAAAATGAGACTTTGCTTTATGAAAGTGGAAGTTTGTTTTACGAAAATGGGAATTTGGTTTGTTCTACAAAACTGGGAGTTTGTTTTTTGAAGATAGGAGTTTTTGTTTTACAAAAATGGGAGTTTGCTTTAGAAAAATGGGAGTTTGTTTTTTGAAAAAATGGGAGTGTTTTTACGAAAATGGGAGTTTGTTTTTACAGAAAATGGGAGTTTGTTTTATGAAAAATGGGAGTTTCTTTTTTTCGAAGATGGGAGTTTGTTTATCGAAAATAGGAGTTTGTTTTACAAAAATGGAAGTTTGCTTTTTGGAAATAGGAGTTTGTTTGCTTTGGAAAGTGGGAGTTTGTCTCAAAAATGGGAGTTTGGTCCACGAAAATAGGTTGATTCTGGAACCCCAAGATAAAAATGGGAGTTTGTTTTTTTTGCTTTACGAAAGTAGGAGTTTGTTTCTACGAAAATGGGAGTTTGTTTATTGAAAATGGGAGTTTCTTTTTTTGGAAAATGGGAGTTTCTTTTTCGAATATAGGAGTTTGTTTTACGAAAATGGAAGTTTGTTTTATGAAAATGGAAGTTTGTTTTACAAAAATGGAAGTTTGTTTTACAAAAAATGGAAGTTTGTTTTACAAAAAATGGAAGTTTGTTTGCTTTGGAAAGTGGGAGTTTGTCTCAAAAATGGGAGTTTGTTCCACAAAAATGTGTTGATTCTGCAACCCCAAGATAAAAATGGGAGTTTGTTTTTTGAAAATGGGAGTTTGCTTTACGAAAATGGGAGTTTGTTTCTACGAAAATGGGAGTTTGTATTGAAAATGGGAGTTTCTTTTTCGAATATAGGAGTTTGTTTTACGAAAATGGAAGTTTGTTTTACGAAAATGGAAGTTTGTTTTACAAAAATGGAAGTTTGTTTTACAAAAAATGGAAGTTTGTTTTTTGGAAATAGGAGTTTGTTTGCTTTGGAAAGTGGGAGTTTGTCTCAAAAATGGGAGTTTGTTCCACAAAAAATGTGTTGATTCTGCAACCCCAAGATAAAAATGGTAGTTTGTTTTTTGAAAATGGGAGTTTGCTTTACGAAAATGGGAGTTTGTTTCTACGAAAATGGGAGTTTGTATTGAAAATGGGAGTTTCTTTTTTTGGAAAATGGGAGTTTCTTTTTCGAATATAGGAGTTTGTTTTACAAAAATGGAAGTTTGTTTTACAAAAAATGGAAGTTTGTTTTTTGGAAATAGGAGTTTGTTTCCTTTGGAAAGTGGGAGTGGGAGTCTCAAAAAATGGGAGTTTGTTCCACAAAAATGGGTTGATTCTGCAACCCTAAGATACCCACCAATGCTGGATCTGCTCATGTGTTCAATTTAGGGAAACTGCAAGAATTATTCTAGGTGTCCTGGACCCTAATGGAGTGTCAAATAGAAGAAAGGAAGATTATGGAGGAGGAGATACAGATGTAAGGTGGGCAGATAAAATCATTGTGTCAGTCATTTTACTGTTTATTAGTAATAACCCAATGATCACATACAAGTCATAAAGCAAGCTAGGAAAAGCAACCGGTTTTGACCAAAGTGGTTAGATGTTCTTAACCTGTGATACAAATACTATTTAATTTAGTTTGGCCTAGTTTTAGAATGATCCAGTACATGACATACTGAAACAAAAACTCCATTTTCAGTAGGCTGAGGTGAGACCCTTCCTTCTCGGGCCTTTCTCAACATATTCAACACTACTGCTTCTTCTTGAGCTTTACCTATCTCTTGCTCCATAAGTTCACGCTGACTCCTTTCCTTTCCTTTCTTTAAAAAAACGATTTTCTTTCACTGACACTGCCAATGAGCATCGAGGATTGGAGGAAATCTTTATCAAAGAGGCTGGGGAGAGCGTCCTGAAACACAGGCGCATGAAGACTGTCATCTGAGGTGTAATCGTCATCTGACAAACAACTACTTGATAGCAGATAAACACTTGGAATGGTAAACCCAGTCATTTCCTTGTACTTTCCTGCAGAAAATGTCACACTAAATCATTAACTGGTACATGTAGGTCTGCATAGGTTGCAAGGACAAAATGCATATCATCTTCGGGACCTTCAGAACTTACACCTCTGGGAAAGAAGAGCTTCTTGGCAATTTCAAGGCATGCTTTGTACTATGTACCTCTGCAAAGATTCATCCGATGTTTCCACCCCCGCAACCACTGCATTTCTGTTTGTACTTTCCATTTGACTTATGTTTCCAGCCAAATTCTAACTTCAATGTCGCCTTTTTACGTTTCTTTGCAGCAGAATAAGTGGGAGCAAAACCTTCTCTTCTCCCAACAGTATTCGTGGTACTTCATGTCAAACATGGCAGATTACCGACTGACTTACAGTTCTGCACAGCCCACGGTGGCGGTGGCACCCGCGGCTAGTTTGAGCTAGGTGAACATAATTGATTTAATATTAGAAACGTACTGAACATGGCCCTGAATGACAATGGCTTTCAATTAAAGCGTTGTTAGTGATTAAATGTCAACTTGTTTATGACGGAATTAAGCTAAACTACATGTAACCTTTAGGCTTAACTCTGCCTGCAATTTTTGTATTTTCTTATTGACCATTCAAGTACTTTGTTTCATCTTAATTGTTGAGGTTGATTATGTATTTAGATGAATTTATTAAACAGGTGTCAGATGACATACCTTTCTTGCGTGTTGCTGTCATGGATATCATCAGTGCTATTGATAGATTTATAAGATCTTGAGATCCCTCCATAGATTTTCAACCAATAGTTTTCAAGCTGGATTTTTTGCAAAGAATAGCTGTTTACCTTGATGTAGATGACGTAGTAACAGAACTAGTTGGACTTGCTTACAGTATGTTGGTTGAGATGGATCAAAGAAACTGTGTTAACTGTGCATATCAAGCTACACTAAACAGTAGTGGTAAACAAGGAGACCTTCCTATGAAATCACAACTACGTTTTTTACTTGAGCAAGGTTTTTTAAGTGTGTGATCTAAGTAACATTCTTGGGGTGAGTGCTAGGACTGTTGAGAGGAGGATGTCAGAGTTTGGATTGAGTGTATCAGGTATAACATTATACGTGTATTTAGCTTTATTTTAAAGTGCATATGAAGCGAAATCAGTGTTTTAATATTTTGAAAGTTCAGCGTTTCAAAAACCCTATTCCAAAATTTGAACCGCATTTGAAGAAAATTGGCGATTTTATAATGCCTGAAAGTTGTGCGATTTTGCTCTCAAAAGTGGTATTCGAATCACGTGGCCAAAATGTCTGGTCACGTGGCCTGATGACGTAGTGGTGTGGACAAGATACTTGTAATATAGCGTTGAGTGAGAAAGTACGAAGAGGAGGGAGTATTGTGTCGCTGGCGCCCCCAACAAACAAAGTTGTACGAATTCGAGCAACACTCCGGGCATAAGAATGCAGCAGTTTCCTGCCGATCCAGTTGTGAGGGACAAATAGGTGAAATTTATCCTAAAACATCGCCCAGATTTTGAGCCACAGTGAAGTATTCCTCACAATGTTCTTCCCATTTTGAAGAAATTCGAAAGTTGTGACTCGTGGAACTTATCAGTTCTCAGCTATTTTATTACGCGGAGCAGTTCGAACGGGGGATACCATTGTTCCTGTAGTAACAGGAGCGCTCAGTGAACGTAGTAAAAGACAGGTAAGATAAGCTTGCGTTATCTTTTGCTTGTTAGGTATGTGCATAAACGTCCAATCGTAAGGTAAAGACTGCATCGTTTCTCCGTCTCTTGTGTGTAGTTTGCTTTGCTGTGATGAGATAAATCCTCTTTATGCTT
>Ga0126337_10003260_pt1 | contig 10581 bp, 4 predicted proteins | sample DipCmetagenome_FD_92527 | JGI IMG/M metagenome (GOLD analysis project Ga0126337, IMG submission 92527) | Coral microbial communities from La Bocana,Puerto Morelos, Mexico - Diploria C A metagenome | ecosystem: Host-associated > Invertebrates > Cnidaria > Coral | place: La Bocana,Puerto Morelos... | reverse complement strand
ATGAAGCTGACGTTTCGAGCGTTAGCCCTTCGTCAGAGCGAAGGGCTAACGCTCGAAACGTCAGCTTCATAACTCGTTACGGTGGCCAATTTACATTTTCAACTTAGTTGATATAACCAAATAATATGAAATGGTATGTTACCTTTAATTCGCTTCGCAGATACGTTTTATCTCGTCGTTCCCAAACATTGTTACGTTTTCCAACCCCGTTTGTAAGTCCACCCAAGTTATTTAAGGCCAGGACTTTAACGTGCGTTCTTACGGTATCGTCAATATCTTTATCGTATATCTTGTGTTCATGTTTCGGAGGAATCATTTACTTTCTCGATTTATATCATATACTCTCGTATCACAATCCAGGCCCAAGCAATCAAAGAAGATATCGGGTATCCCTCTTACATAAAAAATGACAGCAAACTTGACGCCCAATACTCCATGGTAAGTAATTTAGTAGCTGTTTTGTTTATTCCTTTATGTGACGTCTCTCTTAGTCTCTCTTATTTAGCTTGGTGACCCCCCCGTAATTATTATCGAAGTTTAATTAGCACGATAAAATGCACATTTCCTTCCATTATCTTAAGGTGGCTCTGAACCCCATATACAGCAATTTTTAAAGGTTATCAAAAGTTGCGTCTTATCCAGCTAATCACAGTTGGATTTAAGAATGGTGGTCGTCCAACTCACTAGGAGTTAAAGCAGTTTGTACCAGGCCATACTGTTCCTATGGTACGCTATTCTGTCACGGAGAAGATAGTAAGGGTTTTGCCACGATACCACGATACTAGCATCGACTAAAAAAAGAAAGTAGTTATAACTACTCATGAAAATCTAATTCTTGGAAAGTGCTTAAAACTGCTGCCAACTACCTTAACAGTACAATGTATGTCATTAGCGCTAAATAGCGCGTTTTCGGCTTGATAGTAACATAAAAGTTTTCGAAAGTGATTGGTTATCTACAGGCCCTATTTGAACATTGATTGGATAATTTCAGTTTGAGCGTCATGCTACAATGTAGGTGATATATTTAACACTCCGCGTCATGCCTGGTTGAACAGTGCGAGGCTCATCTGCATGCGCTCGCTGTTATTGGATCGTTGCATTTACATCGAATAGGGTACTTCTCTCATTGTGGTCAAACAACTTTTTAAATTCACCCAAACGTTACACTCTTCAGCTTATAAGTTGGTTGTATTGTGAACTGAAAAACCTTTTTCTCTCAGCTGGTTGCATGGAACGACTATTTTGAAAACAAAGTAGCAATGAACAAGATGATTATACAAAAGAATTTTGGAAAGCTTGGCCAGCCGGTCAACAAAGACCAGTAAGTAAGATGTGTTTTACGGTTAAATTACTGAACCACGTTTCGTGGTGGAAAAAAAAATAAAATGGATCCTTAAATCTATCGCCTCGCCTGACAATGCTATGACTTATGACCGATAACGGGACAGACGCATGAAAAACTGACGTTAATATTTACATTGCTTGAAGTTGAGGCATTCCCCCTCTCTATGCCTTTCGATTTCCTGCTTCTACGTGCAACATCAGGTCGTCCTAAGTATAACATGTACACCTCTGATGCCCTCTCCTCAGGTGGATGCAAAGTCCTGCGCAGGTCAATGGATATTACAGTCCACAACAAAACCGAATAGGTAAGTTTATTTCCTTCATTGGAAAGATATTCCCGTGTAAGAGGGGGCAATCGTATCATAAGTTGCCCCCACCGAGAGTATACATCCGGGATATAACTAATGGACCACGAAAATCAGCTTCGCTTTGTTTCTGAGAAGCTGCTACAAATGCTTTACTTAATCGCTTTCAGTTGCTAGATGATGCATTAAAGCTGAATTGAAAGGATCTTACTTTATCAATATAATTTTGCTCTTGTGTTGATTTTTTCTTCGCAGTATTTTTGGCTGCAATCCTGCAATCTCCATTTTACAGAAAACTCTACCCAAAGTAAGTAATTGTAGAAACAGACCCTGAATAATAAGAAGAATTTGAAGACACAGACATGTTTTTGTTGTTTATGTTATAAACTAGGGAGCGCAATGAAGAAATACCCTTTGACTTATGCGTTTGAAGATTTCTCCATGACACTCAATCTGAAACGCTTTTTAGATATCTCAACTATGGATCATTGGCAATGGTCATTGGACACGAAATTACACACGGATTTGACAGCGAAGGTATTTGTACTACACATATTAAATTTCTCATTTGTATCCCTTGCTACTCCTCACCCTGTTTCTTAATTTGTTCTTTACCTTGCTAAATATTTAGGTGTTATATCAAAGCTAAGGAGACCCATAGCCTGGTTAAAACCAAAATGTGAGGTTAAAAACACTCTTATTCAGAGTTGGTCTTGGATAATTATATACCCTAATGCGGTATCTGGTCATATTTTTGGAATTTTACTGGACATATGAGCCAGGGACTGTTCATAGTCTAGGCCAATAGTTTTTTTCTTGGCCCATGATACGCCCATAAGACCAGAAACTGAAAACAGTGGCCCATTAACAACGTCAAACCTGAGGCTAAACGTCAAACGTCAAACGTAAGGCTAAATGCATAAACATTTGGGTGCGAAAATGTGCTCAAATATTTATCCGCGTGCGTTATCTGGTCCGAGAGGCCAACAGTTTTCGGGAGCGCATTTTCCGAGCACATTTTGAAATTCAAATGGAGGTTATTGTGCTTTTTACCTTTCTAATATTTTTCACAAGGCGCGAGATCTTTCGAAAATTGCGGGAAGATTATGCGGGCATTGCCTACTTTTAGCCGGGGCATATTCAGTCACGCGAGGCGTTAAGCCCAATCACGTGCGAGCAAAAATACCTGATGATTGTAAACACCGACCGTAGTATAACATCAAAGTGGGGCTCAATATCTCTTAATAATGAATTTGCCTTTTCAGGACGATTGTTTGATAAAAATGGAAACGCGAAAGATTGGTGGTCTTACAGTTCGGTACAGAATTTCGAGTTGAAAGCCTATTGCCTGGTGAATCAATACAACAACTACGAAGTGTTTGGCGAACATGTAAGTGAGACGAGAACCTCATGTCTGTAGAAATAGTGTTCTATAATAAGCAATACGGTATGAAAATATTGCTCAACACCTCTTATTTGATTGGGCCACACACCAGGATTTCGTCCATAGTAGCAAAGGTAGTTCCTTGTACTTATTAATATTTGAATGGACTTTGAGGAATCCATCCGCAGACTGAACCGGCTTAGAAACAATCAATATAACAGTGTCTCGTTTTTTCTTTTTCTTGCAGATAAGTGGCGAACAAACTTTGAATGAAAATATAGCTGATAATGGAGGGATAAAGCTCGCATATGATGTAAGCAACCGCTAATTTAGATCTCAGGTCATAATTCAACAGAACTGAAAAAAAATGATTACATGTCTTAATCGTGGATAAGAGTTGAGATAGAGAGAATTCACTGATGCTTAGTTCTTCTTTCACTACTCTTGCATATGTTACAACGTTCTCATGTTCCTTTTCTTGGAAAGGGTTAGAAAAAAAAATAGTTGAGCAGTTCTGTGACGCTATAAATATAGAATAAACATTATTCTACTCATAATTTACAGTTTTAAGGAATTCCTGTTCATAACTCTTGGCTGTATTTTTTCTGTGGCTCACATATTAAATATTCCGTGGCTTGACATGTTGCAAGACTGATTGTACTTTTAAACATTGAAGTTCTCCTGTATATCGTCCGATCTTTATCAAACCTCTCAATTTAGGCATATCAATCTTGGGTCGACGACAATAAAAAAGAAGGGCAGTTACCTGACCTGGATTTGAGTGTGGATCAACTCTTCTTCATCGGATTTGCTACGGTAGGTTACAGGGTACGCTTCGTTAATATGATTGCGTACTAGTGTTGTTAGTATTATTTATTGCGGAAAATGAGCGGGGACAATCTGTATCCTTTCAACCGTGCTTTTTTTTATTTTCGTAGTGTAACGTGTCGGGGTAAGCTTATATTTGTCACTTTATTGTTTGGTCCAACTAAATATTTCAACGGTTCTTTTTTCCTTCATATATTTACTATATTGTAATCGACCAATTTGAATAAATTTAAAAGTACTTAATGCCTGTTTAACTCATGCAGTTAGCTGTTGTATTTCACTGTTTTGGCCGTGAAACATCTAACTAGGCCAGGGTAGATAAACAAGCTTTATCGTTTTACTGAGAAAATTTCTTTATTGTGGTTGACTGACAAATTTATCGATAATACTTTGCGCTGCTGTGCAAATTAACGTTGCAATACTCGCAATGAAGCCTCGTACAATTATGATCACCACTCGTAGTGTAAATCCTTAATTGCATATGTACCTATACTGATTAAACATGTCTCTTAAAAATGTAACGAACATTTATACACTGAAACGTGTAGTATTACTGACTTTTCTTAGTTTTGCTAAACACGACTCTGTTACTTCATGTTAGCCATGGTGTAGTGTCTACAAAAAGCAAGCTGCTCTTCACCAGTTGAACACTGACGTACATTCTTACCCAAAATACAGGTACGAATCTTTCAGTTGCAAGTCTTGGTCTAGTTATGTTGCTGTTGGAGAATCTTTCCTGACGTCATTGTTTTTATATTTTTCCTCATTAACATACGACTTTGTGCTGAGAGGGCGTCACTAGACACAAATAGACTGCAAACATTTAAAGATCTTGCCAAACTTAGTAATTTGTGAAATATTTGTCTCTTTGGATGTAATGTTCCAGGAAACTGACTTTTAAAAACTGCAAAATGAATGGTTTGTAAAAGCGCTAATGAACTCAGACATTCTTTGTAAAATTTTGCGTTTTTAGCCTACGTCACACAAAAAGTATTATTTACCACGGGCTCAAATTCTTTAGGACAGTTAATCGTGTTGTGCCCTTTCAATATTCAGAACTACTGTTCTTGTAGCGCCATCAGAAACTTAATCACTTATGCTGATAAGGCAAATATTGTAAACAAAGAATCTCCTAGTTCGTATAGTGCGATCGTCCGGGTGAGGGTAGTTCTGAAAAGAACTGTTGACTGACGTTTCGACAACCTGAGGGGAAGTCATCTTCAGAGTCAAGTGAATAGTGTTTGTCAGGCGATGATGTTACAATTCTGGTCCGTTGAAACTGTCGATTGGTCAGTTTAGCCTGGGTTCAAACCATTTACAAAAGATTTTCCTATTGCCAAGCTGTTCTACACCGAATTGAAACGACAACGTATTTAACACAAACCCGCTTGTTTTTTTCTTTTTTCTTTCAAAACGTAAGTGGAAATGTTTCTCAATTTCAGGAGTATAACAGCTGATTACCTTTTAATAACATGGGTGACAAATAGACAAATTTCGATACTGTATTAAAATTCAGCTTAAAACATGCAATAGACCTCAGTACGAGGATCTGGGGTTTATTCGTCAGAGCCTCGTGCTGAGGTCTATTGTGCTGGACTGAATTTTAATGTATCAAAATTGGTCTATTACAATCATGGGATTTGGACTTGTTTATTGTATCAGGAAATTTCGCGCCAAACGTTGCCATGGCAATTTTGCAATTTCATGTGTGAAATTATGAAATTTCGCGCCGAAATTAGGAGTAATTTGATGTAAATCAGATTAATACTAGAATCTTCTTAATTGTTTGAGACAGGTACCATTATATGCCCATTTTGTTTAAATTCTGATAATCGCTTTATCTTGTGTTGAGATATTCATGATTCATGGTTGATCATCATTTTGGAGGCAAGTGTGGCCTAGTGGTTAGGGCGCTGGACTTGTAATCCGGAGGTCCCGGGTTCAAGTCCTGCTCCCTACCACTGGATGGATTTGTCTTCGGTGGTCCCGAATTCAACTCCTCCACGCTTTGTAAATAACCAGCTGGTCAGCCTCCTACCAGTTGGGATTCTTAACAAATTTCTGTTGTATTTGTAATATTTGCCTGTGAATTATGTAGCTGAGCTTAGTGCTTGTAGAGCTAAGTGCATGACCACTATAAACATGATTTACTATTTACTATTACATCGCAGTTACACACACAACTTAAGCAGTTGTGAAATTATAAGATCTTTCATACATTCATTTGCAACAAAATGCAAGTAAATTAATTTTAATTGGCTTCTATAATTTACCTAACTTCTAAACTGCTAGAGGCCTTAGAGAGAGCTTTTGGCGTTTATGGCAAACTACAAACAACAGAAAGTAAGGACCAAAGTAGCTTCTGCCGTTTGCCGTAATCACAAACTTCATTCTTGCTATTGACTAGCGCATGACACATTCCTCCAGGTTATAAATTCATCATTGGGTTATGATGGTTTCATCTTTTTGGAGTCTTTTTCTTTGGTTTACGTCTCATTCGTTCACTTTCCTTCCATTTCTTTGCAGGGTACTTGGCCCGCTGTCCAACTTTAAGAAATTTGCAGACGCTTACAGTTGCAAGCACGGAAGTAACATGAATCCTCGTACTAAGTGTTCTGTGTGGTAATCACGGGATGGCTTCTTCAGCTTTACTCGTGATTTATCGGTACTCCATAGTTAGACCCATAGTTAGACCGAGTGGAGTTCAGTGGGTAATCGGACAACGCACAGCGCGAGGCCGACTTGAAATTACAAGCACAATTACTCTTTTAATCATAACGGTTACAATTTCCTCAAACGTGATTGGTACGTCCATAAACTGCTGTATTTTGGTCTAACTGATCTGCAAGGTTATTATCAGACAGTCGGCTTTAATCGGACACCTGTTATCGGACAGTTACACGAACTAATCATTTTAAGTCCTCTACACTAAATTCACCAATTACAACATTGATTGCTGCGAAGCCGCGCTTCGCTGACAGCCAATCACAAGCGTCGAGATCAAGCTTGCAACACTATATTTTGCGGCGAAGCAAGTTGATCACGCTCGCGGTAATACGCGCAACAAAGGGTTTCAACTTGCTATGCAACAACTTGCGAGACAAGTTGAAGGAAAATGCTGCCCGTATTACCGGACCTTAAGTAGTTGAATCGTTACCAAGACTTGATACGCGATTTAAAGTAAAGAGAGTATTAAACGTTTAGTTGCTAATAAGAGCTGAGAACATTTGGCGAGAAATCACGAGAAATTTTCGCAACAACAACAACTAAATTGACCAATCACAATGCGCGTAGTAACGGAGAGATATATCATAATAAAGTAACCTTATGTTTTGTACGTAACTAGCGTTAGCATCTTGGGATATTTGATTTCGTATATTTAGAAAAGTTGTAGAAAACATTTTACAAAGAAAATAACAATCTGAGAAGCACTAGAAGGATATAACTAGAAAATGAGAAGAATATAACAAGAAAATCCTTTCCAAGAGTTATCAGCAATAAGCGTTTTCAGTACCTCTCTCCGTTGAAAATTAAAATTAGTGCGTTAGGTAAAAAAGTGCTGGTACATGTATTTCCTCTGTTTGTTATGTTTCCGTTGCCCCACAAGGAAGATTTCTCCAATAGGGCACGTTCGGTATGTAAATATTCTAGCATGGTTCCGAGACTTTCGGGACAAACTTCTATATTTGGTGTGGTCAGCAAATTTATAACTCGTTACGGTGGCCAATTTACATTTTCAACTTAATTGATATAACCAAATTACCTTCTATATTTGGTATTGTTTTCTTTGTATCCAGGTCTCTCAGGGAATTGAGAGGCAAAAGAAAAAAAATCACAACTTTGACGATGCAAGAATATTGATATATTGAACGCCGCCTATACCAGAAGACGCTGCAAACATGCAATCGCCAAGCTGGCTTCATGTACTCTGAATGCCATGCCCAATGATTAGGCAGTTTTTTTGAACCATGATGGAAGCTTTAAGTAATAGAGTGGTTATTACGACCCATCAAAATCTAAGTGTTGGAAACTGTTTTGTGTCAAACCACGTGAAGCGTAACAATTGAAGCGTTCAATATTTGACCTACTGGTCGTTCCAAGAAAACGGCTAATGGTTTAATGTTAAAAAAAGATCAATTCACCTTTGAGTTTTGAAATGACTAACAAGTTCAGTATTCAAATAAGCGATTCATTAATGTTATCTAGAGGGGTACGCTTCACTTGATTTGACTGTAAATACTTTGTCAATAAAAGTAATATCCAAAATGTAACACCCTAAATCTATTTTTTTATGAAAGAATATCGGTTTGGTGTTATTAGCATGCAGTTTCACGGTCCTTACAGCACACACTGCCAGACAACTGAAACAAAGAAACGTACTTAGGTTTTTTGTTGTTCTAGACAGAAATAAATATTGCAAAAATCGATCACTTAATTTCACTTAATGACTCAATAATGATAGGTAGAAAGATCTAGAAATTGTTTACAGGTCTTCACACCGGAAAGTCTGCATGGCAAAGATATGAGCCGTTGGAAGAGATTTTAGAAAAGTTTTCAAAGATAGAATAGTATTTCCACTATTTCAGATGGTAACGTGCATAATTGTAGAATGTTTTGCCTTAGCAAAACAGTTTAAAGGCGCTGGAATACACATAAATGAAAGTTTCAAACAATAGTCTATTTTGACGAAATGTTTGATTCTATTGTTCATCAGTTATCAGCAGTATTTGCATGCAATTAACGATATCCATTCTACCGCAAGATCATTTGTGTTGTGATAGATTTGTTTACATGATGCTGAAACAGTTGCCAAAGCAGCTTTACTTGATTATAACGCAAGACAACTTTTCGTTTAGTTTTTGATTTTTGACTACTACTGCTCTATTGTGTTATATTTAAATGAGTTTCTCGCCTCGCCTTGGGCCGGCGTCACGATATACTCTCGTGGTTTAGTTTAAATAATAGCCTTTAATGTTCGCCCAAAGAATGACATTTTAAGTTGACCGTGGAGAACAATCTACCAACCGGTCTACATAATATCGTACCCCAAAACGGCCGGTTTTGTACCATTATACCATTCTTCGCCTCGTTCTTTGAGTTAACCGTCTGATGAAGACATTCGGTTTCAGGGAGTAAACGCTATTTCAAAAACGGATTACACCAAAAAATCCAAATACAAATGTAATGAAGCATGATGTTTAGCTATGCATGAAGTCAGTTGAATAAGTCATTGAATAAGAATAGCACTGTTTTTACATGCTTCGTTCTTCAAAGGACACCAACACAGGTAACCGGCTGGGCCGGGTATTCTGCAATCGCTTCCTTCATTTAGTTTTAGCTCCAAATTAAACTGTTGTAAAATCTACCTGAGAGCGTTTTGGACTCATTGTTCGCGACCATAATTAATCTCACATGGAAATCGCGTGTGGAAACGTCAATCACCATTGCTATTGTTCATTGCAAGTAGCGAGCTATTAACATAACGAAACAAACGTAGCATAACATAACATAATATTGTTTATTTCCTCACAATTTACATTTACAGACAAAATTGTGGCATTACAGTATACCTTTTTCGTTGATAAATACTTAAGCCGAGGTATGGGGGTCAAGTAAACTATTAGGTTTTCTAACTGGCAAATAGATGTACTTGTCTGGGGAAACAAAAACAATTAAGCCCTACGTGCAAAGGGTCAAAAACCGGCGGATTAAGTGATTTTGAAAGTCACGTGAAAAAACCCATCGAGCTGACCCGCGTGCTAGTATAATGATTTCTATTGGTCAAAACAAAATAAGTGTCAATCAAGACCTAAGTTATGCTTCTTGAACTTGATGTACATTTAAATAACATAAAGGTGATTCCAAACAGTTATATTTCATATTAACATATCTTGATCAAGATCAGTTGCATGGACCTTATTTCATGAAAAAGCCCCTTCGAAATGGTATAACTGATAATATATCAATATTGGGAAACAAATATTCTACATCTTCCGTTTTGAATTTCGTTTTACCGCCGTATGGGGAACGTATTCAGGCGTGTCGAGAAAACACCGGTATATCACGTGGATCAGTAGCCTCCCACGCGTGACGAACCCCTAAGAATGTCTGCGTGGGAGGCTCGTGTATCAGTCATCGATTCCATTTTTAATAAAGAGTGCTAATGTGTTAGAAAGCCTAATTAAATGCGAGATCTTCCGTTCGACACCGCAACTGACTATAGACTGTAAAGTCAGACGCCGTCGCTGCCTTCTTCAGTGTGGTTAAACAAAGTCGAGCAGAAGTCACAATGACCGAGATTACAGCAGCACAGTTTACAGCACTTGACGAAACGGTGAAAGTGTTGAGCGGTAGTCTTGATCAGATGTTCTTATTGGTCCTGGGCTGTTGTATTTTCTGTGAGTAGCAGTTTTCATTTAAGTTATATTTTACTTCGTTGATATCTAATGAAACGACAACAAAGTTATTTCTGACATTAGATAGTGTAAGTAACAAAACCAAGACAACATTGTGACTGAAAAATTCCTTAAGTAATCATATTTTGATTACGCAATAAGCTACATTGTATTACATGTCAATGGAAAGAAAAACTTATAGCAATTCTTTTCTTCCAAGACCTCAGGTCACATATATGTTCTAACTAATTCAATAGTACATCAAAAGAATATTAGAAGCGAAAAGAAAAACAACTGAATATAAAAGTTTTAGTCAAAGAGCATT
>Ga0126337_10003259_pt1 | contig 10582 bp, 7 predicted proteins | sample DipCmetagenome_FD_92527 | JGI IMG/M metagenome (GOLD analysis project Ga0126337, IMG submission 92527) | Coral microbial communities from La Bocana,Puerto Morelos, Mexico - Diploria C A metagenome | ecosystem: Host-associated > Invertebrates > Cnidaria > Coral | place: La Bocana,Puerto Morelos... | reverse complement strand
TAGTTTCGTCAAATCGAGAATTTTCCCCCCATTACAAACACATTTCTTACTTTTTCAACAAATATTCTTTGTTCTTGTATGTATACACGCGGGGACTCCTAGGGTGCCTCCTCGGGTTTTGGCACTGGGCCAAAACCCTGCGGGGGCAAAAAGCTGACGTTTAACACCCACTTGACTTCACTTACTTTCTCAAATACATGTAAAAATCCTAAATCTCTCTAATAATCAGACGACCGTCGTAGAGCGGTTTTCAATTGAGTGTCGTACAACCAAAACCAAAGCGATCACTCTAGCCAATCACTCAAAGCGTTTACACGCAGCCGACGCTAAGCGCGGGAAAACGTGTGCAAGTGGATGAAAATAAGTGGCGCAAGTTTTTTTAATCTAATCGTGTGGCTTGATGATGCAAAACCAATTACTTTCCGACACTCGAAAACCACTCTTGCTTGCTTACTTTATAATTGGTGATCAAGTTGCAGTATGTTGTTGGAGGCTTCCAAGTTATTCGTAACTTATTGCCAGGTGTCAACAGAGCTTGAACTTTTTGCGGAGCGGTGGTTGCTACAAATAAAGAGAGATAGCACTGCAAAAACACCGTTTAAGGTCATTCCATTGAAACAGAATCTGCACTGAGATTTTTGTCAAAGTTTGCCTACTGATTGTTTATATTATAGGAACTTAAATTTTGAAATAAAAATGAAGGGTCTCCATGTTCGTTTAGGAGCAACAGCACCTTGTTTGTTCCCAATAAATCCTTATAATATCACCCTGATTGTAGTCACGATTGCTTGCTTAATTCACGTTTCCCACGATTGTTTCTTGTCCTACACGATTGCTTCTTGTTCTAGAGAGAAATTTATATAGGTCACCACACTCGCTTTCGAAGAAATGACGATTTACCTCTATGGCGAGGTCCAGCCGTAAAGAAAAAGCCGCCATTTTCTGATGCGCGCGCGATAATCACGTGCGAAATTATGCGCAGTGGGGATGCGCAGTGCAATACTGTGGAATGACCTTAAACACTATCAATTTGATTTGACATTATAAAGGAGGTACTTCACAGTTTGCGTATCTTTGAAGGTCTAGTAAATTCCTCAAGTTTTTCCGATTGTAATCTTCCGAGTTAATCTTCTCCATCCTTACGCATACTTGGTCCTTTATGGCTTATTATTGTCCCTCTGATGTCTATTATTTACAGGTTTCCTTCAAGTTTAAGCTAATTTTCTACGAGGCCAAAATAACTAAATATTCCGTGACTGAGTTCCTCTAATTTTCTGTAAAACATATCAGTACTGTGCTGCTTCATCTTCCATAGTAAGATAGCTCTCAACAGCAGAACAATGGCAGTACTTGCCGACAGTGCCCTCTCAAGTGGGACCTAGTCGATTTGTTTACCTATGCTTGCTACTTACGGGCTGTTTGAGTTTTTGCTTTCACGGTAGCCGAGAACGGCCCTGGTGATCGTCCCTGTAAAATGACTTGGACCTTGAATTCGTATTCAGAGCACGATTGAAGAAAGGAAATGATTTTATAGTTGTAGTGCGAGTCTTCCTGTTGCCATTCCTTAGTAAATGAAACAGAGTGCAGGGTGACAGCGCTATAAAAGTAAAAACATACAATAAGATATTTTAACAGTCAATACTTAATATTTTGTCAGACAAGCCAAGATGTCAAAGTGCAAATACCGGACCCTTGAAGCCAAGTTTGAAATAACCACCGGGAAGGGGGGAGGGGGGGGGGGGGGTTTAATCGAGAAAATACGGAATGGTCATTGATAAATAATTTGATTGGTTGTTTCCAATAAACATTGATCATAGTGTCGGAACCCAAACTTTTCAAGGTCAGTGGTATTAAATCAATTCAATTTCCCCGACTTTTCTTCGAAATGTCCCTGACTTTTTCCTGAGCTGTGGCAAGCTTGCACCTGTACTTGACTAAGCCACAGTGACTTGGCAAACTGCTGGGACGAAAAGTGGAGGGGCGGGAAGTGGGGAGAGCAACGTGACAGAATGGACATCCTGCCATCATTCAACTGTGCGTCTAGCACATCAGATTTAAAACCACAATGAAACTGTTGACTTCTCAACTTACCGGTACGAGACCCTGTACGCAACGAAGATTATGCCTTGAGGTTGAAATGACATTGGATCCCAACGAACGTTGACTTCAGTTCCACTTGAAAGAGGTGTTGCTTGAACATTTTTCAATTGTAAACTTATGTCTGTCAACAAAAAATAATTATTAAACACAACAACGAAACAGAAAAGAGTATTTTACAAGGATTAAGGATATCAAGGATTCAACATCAGTATCTATCATTAATATTTATATTAATTACTTCTTAAACATGTTTTAGACAGGGGTTACTACGATCAGTTGAATAACGCATGACGGAAGTTTGGTGACGAAGTCTTAGCCTTAACGTTATCGTGTTATCCTGAGCAACTCAACTCGTTTCCAAAAGCCTTGCGCCGCTTACAATTTTGCGCGCTTTGCTGACAATGACGTCAAAGGCCACTGGAAAGCGGACCCAGTGGGTCGTGACAACAATACGATTTTCACGTTAAAACCTGGAGACCAAACTTTCGCCGCGCCTTGCTCGACTGATAATAGTAGTAAATGCAGTTAAATGCCGCTAAGTTAACAACAAAGTCAGTGGGTATCCTCGCAGCATTCAGGAGAGCGGTTTCAGCAGTTACCCATGCCCCGCAAGAAGACGCCATGCCTCATTTGTGGCGTTTTCTTTATATACGATAAGCTCTAGTGCCCCGGTTTGTCAGTGGTTCTCATTTATCAACTGGAGTTGTTGAATGAAAGAACAAGCTGCAAGTGATATAGCACACTTACTGCAGTTTCTCTCATCACTGCCATCTTTGCAGTCTTGGATGTCGTCACATCTTTGTGATGTAGCCAAGCAAAGGTTGGAATCGCACAGAAAGCCTGGGCAGGTGCTTGGAGTTACAACTGAAGAATAACAAAACCATTAAAACTAATAATAAAAACAAATCAAGCGTCAAAGTGTTCGGCAATGTTGTACTACTGGAAACCAACAATTTAAAGAGTCAATTGAATAGAAACCGATGGGATGCTGACCAGTTGGTTGTAATTTTCACTTACCCCGAGTGAAAAAAATAAATTGGAAGTTACCCATATTTAAATTCCGGCCCCAAACGAAAACCCTGCGTTTCTTGTCAGTTCCAAAAAAAAAAAAATAACACAACAAGCATTTTTACGAGTTTAGGCATTATACCTCATGAGAATGCTTGATAAATTAATTGTGGGATCACTTAGAGATATGAATTAAAGTGAAAATATGTTTCAAATAGTATTCAAGATGTTACCGCGCTGTGAGCAGACGTTAAGAAAACAATGTTTGCAATTATTTCTCGAACTTTGAGAAAAATCTCTCTTAACGATCATGACTTAGTGGTTAGGCTACTGGTTCAGATCCTCCTCTTTGCCTTAAAATGGGTTTGTGTCTGTTACCAAGATTCTTTTCATCGTATCGCAAACTTCAGTACGATCTTTATGCTGTTATTTCAGGCAATTTTAGGTAGTTATTATTTATATACCTTTAGCTTTAAGAAAACGCAAAAAGGACGGTAAAGTTTTTGTCCATTAAAAGCTACAATTCACCATACATCCCTCTTAATTGTATTCAAAGTATTACCATACTATGAGTGTTTTCTCGGTAACTTTAATATCGCCTTTATCGCTCGAATGTTCAGAGGAAACCATCTTAATATTAACCATGAGATATTAAGTTATTAAAAAGAATTTTAATCTTAGGCAAAGCAATACTAGGCCTGCTGGTATTTCAGTTTGTAGTTATTGTTGTTTTTTAATGCTTACTTCTACAGCCAATAGGCTCATCTGAACCATCGATACACTGCTTGTTTCCATCGCAAAAGTACACGAGTGGAATACATCCTCCATACGCACACTGGTATTGACTGCTTGAACAAGTAATGGGTCTCCTTGTGGTTTCTTGAAATAAAACAACCAAGGAAATGCTCAGAAATTAATCATTTCAGTAGTACAATGTACAATGTACAATGTACTACCCTACTCCTCCCATACCTCATTAGACCACCATTACACTCTTTTTTTCCCTACAAGAATATATTTGGTAGGAGTATAGAGACTGATTTCTGGAAATTTTAAGAAAATTCTGATAAGAGTGCATACATAACAGGAAATTGCAATCGACAATTCAGTCCGCTGGATTTCCCTACAGCGCAAAGTTTTAACTGAAATACAAGTAAAAACGGAAGTCTTCTAAAAATGAGACTATTCGCTCTCGATTTTTATGAGAATTCTACTAAAAGCAGATAGACCCACACCCTCTCGTAAGAGGATACCCTCCACATTATATGCACTGGTAACAATCACAGTAGGTCCATCACTGGATAGCTCCCGGAATTTACTGACAATTCGAATATGAAGATGTTCCCAAACCAACAGCTTAAGCGAGATTCCCAAGCATTTCACCAATAACATACTTGGGCAATTCTTTGGCAATTCATCCCAGTATCCTGGGCAGTTAACCACTCCATCACACAACCATTCTGTTTTGATGCATATGGAGGTATTATTGCAATTTATCCAATTCGGTGGGCAGGTTGGAACTGGTGTAGGTGGCTTAGTTGTGGTATAGGCTAACAAGTGAAGAAAAAAAAACAAATTAATGCTTCTTTAACAAAAACATTTTAAAATCGATCAATAGGGGCACAAATCTAAGGATGGAAAAGCATACGTTTGGCTTGCAGTTTAGTTTTTTTCGGTTTGTAGTGTCGAGAGTACTTCTGTTCTCCAGAAAAGAAGAACACGCAACAAGCGTAAAAGAGTGAACACACATAATATGGACGGTACAAGCAGAGTATAGTGAAGATGTGTTGTACATGTGCAGTGCACAGAAATGCTATGTAGTGGTGTAAACGTAGAAGTAACAAAAGTGAGTGTATAATGAAGATGTTTCTTGAGTGTCACGTGTAGAAGCTGTATAGTGTCTGGTGAAGAAGACGTCAGCATTATTAATGTGCCATGAAGTACGACAGTATGGACAGAAGAGAACCACCATATAGGGTTATAACAATATAACTACGTGTACTAAGCGTTGAACATTACAGTCATTATACAACAGCTGAAACAAAGCAGAGTTAATAGAATGGAATGGTTATGAAGCCCGGCAAACATCAAAGGAGCAAACAAAGATGCCAAGATTTATGTTGGAAGTTGCACTACCGTGCATAATCTTCTGTTTCGAGCTCATGCACTCTAAGACGTAACCAAAACGTTTCTATTGGTTAGTTCGTCAGTCAGTAGTAAACAACAAATGTGTTTTGTGCACGGCCAAGACCAAAAAATCGAACAAAAACTTACAACAAAGAACTTTGTCGAGTCTCATAACCATTTGTTCCTTTTAATTACGAACAAAACAGCAAAGTATTTAAACAAAGCAACGATGACGTTTAGAGGACAGAAGGAATTAAAATCTGACATTTTTTTTTTTACTAAATTGTGGGGACCTTATTCCTACGTTAAGTTGAAATTAAATTACTTCAGTTCTAAGGTAACTCATATTACGTTTTACAGAACTTCAAATTAGATGACTGTAGCTTTTGTGCAAATGTAAAGGATGACTTTGACTTATTAAAGTCAGAGAAACCGCTTAAAAAAAGGAAGACTGACACGGTCTTCAAACTCACCACATCCTCTCTCATCACTATTGTCTCTACAGTCGTCCCGCCCATTGCACCTGTACCCATTGTTGATGCACCGCCCATTAGCGCAGCTGAACTCCCAGAAGTGGCATGGCCTAGAGGTTGGCGTGGTAGCATTCCTTGTGCTGGGTGTAGTAGCTGTAAAATGTTTTAGCAATTTTAAAGGAGTGAACATTTAAAATGTGACTAAGGTACACTGCGATTTAGGCAAGAACGACCAAAGCACAATGCTGGCCAGTTGTTCCTTGTATGCAAGTAGCCTGTGGGCTGACATCACCATATTGTGGGATCAGTTTAAGTTGAACTGTAAGCGTATCAGCATAAAATGTACAGTTGAGCCTGCAATACTAAACACACCTCAGGAAAGTGGACACTAAGTCTTGGTCCTAGGTATATTAATTGAGCTCTTTTTCCAGTTCCATGAGCATTTGCTTAGTATTATTATTTGCTTAGTATTATTCTTTTTTTGCTCTCAGAACTGCAGAAAATACACCTTACATGCTTAAATGTTGAAAATTCTCTTAGCAAAAGCATGCCTAAACACCTGCATTTAATTTTTCCTTCCCAATTTTCAGATCGTAGCATAACCCCTGTGCCAAAAACATTTTCCCATTCACACCACAACTGAGCTATAAATACTTCCAAGTGGCTTACTGTCACTGCATCAAAGAGAAGGTCCAGCATGCTCTTACAACAGCACAGTCAATACATACCACAAAACCATTCATCTGAGTTGTCCCCACAGTCATTGACTCCATCGCACACGTCCCATTGGTAGATACAGTAGCTGTTGTTGCATTTAAATTCCCACGATCTGCAGGAGGTTGGGCGGGTCCATGGTTGGGTGGAAGGAGTAGCTGCAGTTGTATCTGGAAAAGTGCAATGATCAAGGTTATGTTTTGTATTTGATAATTTCGTTTTAGTCTCAACCAAACTGATTCACGTCATTACTAGCTTTACGCCCACCTCAATTGGACAATACATTTCATGTTTGGAGGAAGTTAACAAGAATACACCGTCTTTTGGGACTGAATTCGTCTGGTTGCTGTCTGTATCAGGTTGTTACATGTACACAGACGTGTGACCCTCCCACAGAAGGCTTTTTTGTATTGATCCCCTTGAGTTCGTTCACACGATTATGTTAAAACTTCGCTTTGAGGGGTCAAAACGAACCTTTTATCAGAGTATAAAACATAAAAAAGTGTGTTTTATTGTTTTGTACGCTACATGAACTCTATATCATAAAACAAGTGAAGTGTATTACACTGTAATGAAACACTACGGACATCTGAGAACACTCGAGAGATGTAGAAGACCGTCGCCTGCGGCTCGTGTTTAACACATTTCTCTGGTGTTCTCAAATGCCCGTCGAGTTTTCATTTGCTAAATATACATGTAAATTCGTCAAGTGGTGAAAACAACACACTTTGTACACGTCCCCTCAATTTAAACAGAAAGGTCTCTTTGGTTATTGTTCGTCTTCGTTCGCTACCTACCGCATGGGTTAAGTTTAAGTCTGAGAATACGGGCCTATGAATCTTATTGAATCTATGTTATTGCAAGAGGAGGCATCAATCAACAATAAAAGCATGATGGGTTGGAAATGACAGAATGTGACTTGCATGCAGCTCTTAAACTTACAAACGCAGTGCTGTTCATCGGAATAGTCCCCACAGTCATTGTCACCATCACAACGCCAGGAGCCGGGTATACAGCGTCCATCTTTACAAGGGAACTGTGCTGGGGAGCACGTTCTTGTCACTGGAAATAGTACATTGTAGATAAGAAGTGCAATCCAATCAATTCTCTTAAAAACTACTGGTTATTTCAGAAGACAAAAAAAAATCAAATAGTTGGAAAGTCTAAATCATCAAAAAATAACACCGACAAATGAGGTGAGAACCTTGGCTCCTTCTTGGTGTAGAAGACACAGGACACATTACAATAGAACACAGCCTCTTAAACCTATTGCTTGATCTTGTTGTCCTTTTGTTCTCCATTTTTTTCACGTCAACTGTGTAATCTACTACAAGTAAAAGCCAGAAGCTTGCGAAACTTTACTGGGCAAGACAGAAATCACATTCTACTGAATTCACGATCAATTTTCAATCTCGTCTGGGTTCCATCATAGCATAATGTTTACTTTTGATGTCTTATTTATTTTTTGTCAACACCAGAATAAATGAAAAAAATTACACAAAACTAAGAGAGTAGAATGTGACAAAGCCCCTTTAATTAACACACAACAACATACAGGAGCAATTTAGTGGTTCGTCAGATCCATCACCACAGTCTTGGTCTCCATCACAATACCAGGAACTTGGAATGCAGCGATCATTATGGCAAGCAAACTGGGAGGATGAACAGTTAGCTGGAGGGGGTGCTGTTGTTGGTGCTAAAACAAGAATAAACAAACAACTTAGAATGAGTTTCATTATCAGATTACTTAGAAATTTGGGACATCAGGAAAATGGCAAAGATACTACAAAAAACATCTACTGCACGATTTAAGACGTTTTTGAATACTAGTCTTTAAGAATAGTTGAATGCAGTACATTTGTAGTCATAAAGGTCGGCACACACGAGTGGCCTAGTCCCTGTAACTAGCTTCTGAAGAGTTTACACAAAGGAACTAATCACTGGGACCGGTCCCACAAACAGTTCACATGAAGGGTTTTGAGGAACACGTCACAGGAACCAAATTTAATTGTCCCCGCGACTTGTTGCAGGGACTAGTCACAGCGACTAGTCTCCTCGTGTGTGCCGACCTTAAAACCGACTCAGGAATTTACACTGAAAGCTTGACTTTCCCGTGAAAAGGAAACAAGAGTAGGGTGCCTAATAATCCTATGTTAGAAAAAAGGTTTCAGAGCACAATCAAATTTTATGCATATTCTTTTCGAGAAACTAAAAATAGATGCCAAATGCCAAACGTCCCTACGACTTGTTCCTCAAAATGCTTTGTATACGTAACTGCGATAATCCGTCTTCATATCTTTCTCCGCAGCTCAAATATACGATATTCATATATTCATTTGCATTCTTCGCCATTTACGGGTATATTAGGAACTCACAATGTGACCACCTACCAGATGGCTTGATAGCCCAGTTGGTAGAGCACAGCACTGGTATCGCAGAGGCCATGGGTTCGAATCCCGTTCAGGCCTGATGTTTTTCTCTTTCCCCGTAGCTCAAATATCTGTTACTCACAATGACATAGTCATTTGCACAAAGAAACTACATAACACCAGACGAAAAAAGAAATTCCAAAAGTATTTTTGTCACCAGAGTTTCGTTCCCACCTGGGGTGCAATCTCGCTCGTCGGAGCCATCACGACAGTCATCGTCAAAATCGCACCTCCAACGTTTTGGAATACAGCGTCTGTTATCACAAGTGAATTGATCGGACCTACAAGTAGCATAACCTGAAAAAAGTGCAGTGAAAATATAACGTTACTGAATTGATTTCAAATCGGTTACGTCTTATTCATAACCATACTGTCGTCTTGTGATGACAATACAGCCAGAGAGAACCTGTGCAATGATATTGGTTGAAAAAGAACCACATTTTTCTGTATTGCTTTAAAATAGCTTAGATGTGATTGCGTGACACTATTAACATTGACAGTATAGAAACCGCTGATCCACTGACGGGACACAGAAATCTGGCATCATTACTCATGTGGCCATATCATAGTTAATATGGGGTAAGGAACAAATAGGAATGAGCAACAAATAGGAATGAGCAATAGGACTGTTTGGTGCTGCAGCACAATACGATGGCTGTAATAATGACCGTAATTACATTAACAAGTGGTTCTAAGGCAGTGCAAGAGTTCCACTGAATTAAAATCAGAATTAAATTCTTACTGCAGTTTTTCTCATCAGAATTGTCTTGACAGTCATCATCATGGTCACATTTCCATGATGCAGATATACATCGACCATTGTCACATCTGAACTGCGTTGGAGAGCACGTGCTGTAAGCTGGGACAAACATTAACAAGATGTTAACCAAAATGGCCCGCAAGGTCTGAATTCATCAAGTCCTTTCCTAGTACCTTTACAATGAAACTAAACAATTATAACTAACTTGAGGTTGATTTAATTTCAAATGATTTTTTTTAACAGCTCTAAATACCATACAAAATGCCGGCTTCAACATCCTATGACGTCCAAACCACACGATACTGGTGAAATTTGAAAACGCAACTATGACCGGTGATTTTGCATTAGTGTTTGAGGAAAACTCGGTCAAGGAAATCACATGATTATTCTGAAGTTATCATGATTTTTAAACGCTCCATTTTCAATAGATTTTCTGTACACATTAAAACACAAGGCCAGCGTAAGTTTTCAAATCCCTCCAATTTGAATAGCATTTTCGAAAAAGCTCCACTTTCGACGGATTCGTGTGGATGGTAAGGCTAACCATAGTAATCAGTAAAGCTGCCTTTAGACATTTCTCCAACGTAGTGTAAACCAAGGCCGTATACGTTTACTGATTATGTTGGTAAAGTGGCTCATTGGGAAAGTAACTAGAAGGCCTGTTACTAATCTCTTTGACACTTACGACATCCTTGCTCATCAGAATTGTCGCCACAGTCGTTGTCATGATCACACTTCCAGTGAGATGGGATGCATCGGCTGTTGGTGCATCGGAACTCGTTTTTGTCACATGTTCCATCTGACAATAATAATAATAACTTTATTCACTCTTGTACTTAAATATTAATATGCATTCTAAGAGAAATAAGTCAGTAAAGTACAATTCGAGTCTGGAGACTGAAATAACCCGTAAGTTTTCAAGTCAGTCTCCAGTTATTTTAGAGTTACAATAAAGATTTAAGAGAGATTAC
>Ga0126337_10003258_pt1 | contig 10582 bp, 7 predicted proteins | sample DipCmetagenome_FD_92527 | JGI IMG/M metagenome (GOLD analysis project Ga0126337, IMG submission 92527) | Coral microbial communities from La Bocana,Puerto Morelos, Mexico - Diploria C A metagenome | ecosystem: Host-associated > Invertebrates > Cnidaria > Coral | place: La Bocana,Puerto Morelos... | reverse complement strand
TCAAAGTTTCTATAATGCGCTGCTCACGTTTGGTTCTTTTTCTTCAAGGAAAAGTTGTGTTGTTTGCGAAGTGTTTTAATTGTCTGACGATCCTCGTTGAAAAAACTGAGATCTCCGGTTATAATTATTTGACACAAATCGTTCATTCAAATGGTAAAATGCTCTTCTTTTAATGAAAGAATTGTTTATCAAAGTTTCACTGGCGCGTCGCTCAACTTAAGTTATTTTTTCTTCAAGGGAAAGTTATATAACCATGCGTCGGCAAGTCGCTTGCGAGATGTTTATTGTTTGAGGCGTTCCGAAGACCTTGTCAAAAAAATTGTAGCTCTGCTTATATTTGACACAAACCATTCATTCAAACAGTAAAATGCTCTTTCTTTAGCAAAATAATTGTTTATCAAATTTTCACTGGCGCGTTGCTCAACTTAAGTTATTTTTTCTTCAAGTAAAAGTTCTGTATTTCGGCATGCGTCGGCAAGTCGCTTGTGAGATGATATGTTGTTTGAAGCGTTTCGACCTTTTTGAGAAAATGATATCTCTGGTTATATTTGACACAAACCGTTCATTCAAATGGTGAAATACTCTTTTCCTAACGGAAGAATTGTTTATCAAAGTTTCTATGGCGCGCTGCTCACGTTTAGTTATTTTTTTCTTCAGGTAAAAGTTCTGTGTTTTATAGCCATGTGGCAAGTCGCTTGCGAGATGTTTATTGTTTGAAGCGTTCCGAAGACCTTGTCGAAAAAATGATATCTCCGCTTATATTTGACACAAACCGTTCATTCAAACAGTAAAATGCTCTTTCTGTAGCAAAATAATTGTTTATCAAAGTTTCAATACGCGTATATGCGTATTGGGCTGACGCGTATTATGCGTATATTTTGGCTCGGATATATCTGAGCTGCACTGTATTTTAAATAATGGTGCCATTACCTTTTTTTGACTCTGTTTGACAGTGAGGATCATGCTGTGTATTATTTTGTTCTCAAATAAGCAATTGACTCCTGCACAAAAAGACTCAAGTAAAACTCACAGCCATGGTTCACCCTTACTTTGTCTGGTAGACAATCCTCCATCACTTCCTTTCTAAATGTGTGGGAGAAAAACATGCACCTTCCATGAGATGCAATTTTGTAGAGGGTAAGTTTCCAGCGTTTGCATTCATTTGGTATTCAATAAAAAGGCAATACCTACCTGTAAACATCATTGTAGATTATTACATTGTTTTTCACTGGCACACAAGCAAAAGCAGGACTATATCTGGAGTAGCCATCTATTGCACAGACATGCACCACGCTATAAGCTGAAAGCTTTTCGTTTTGGTCCATCTGTAATTTATGCCTGTGGTATTCAGCAGTATACGGTTGGGGGTTGAGTTGACGTTCAATTCCTCACTGGTGATGAGTGTGGTAATAAGGGGCAACACAACGTAGAGAGCTTCCTACATGACATTCTGATGCAAATGCTCTGTTAACTTTCTGGTCTATGTAACCTTTCAACATTTTTCGTCCCTATACGGGGCCCACCTAAAATAAACCCATTCATTGATTAAATATTTAAACGTTTGCATTTAGCTCCTGAAGTTAGGCAATACATTAAATAAACAATATAATCAACGGTAGTAAACAAAATTGAGATCACATGCAATTTAAGATCAACAACAAATACCTTGACTCTACCTCAGAAATAGCACTTCGCTTGACAAGATTGACCATATTGTCGGACACTGACACTTGCTTCTTGATTCTGTGCTGACTGCAGAATCTCTTCACACTTCGCAAACTACACCCTCTTACAACAGGAAACTGGTTCTTAATTTTCTTGACAAGATCTTCATAGCTATTGTTCTCTTCAGTAAGAAACCGCTCGAAAAATCATGGTTCAAGGATCTCGCTTAAGGCTGCCACCTTTTTCTTATTTCCCGCCTAAAACATTGTCCGTTCCAGGCCTTTTCAGACCACTGAAAAAGTTTAATTACAATTTTTTTGGATTCCTAAAATTTTAATTTTCGTTTTTTGTGTTTTTCTTTAAATTTGAAAAATGAATTAAAAACATTCAATTTTTGATATTTTGGAAAATTGAAAAATGTTCATTATGAAAAAATGAAAAATGAATTTTGAAAGACGGGTTGCTAAAGTCGTTTTCAATTTTCAGCAAAAATGAAAATTGAAATTAACTCAAATTTTCATTTTTCATTTTCTAAATTCTCAGAAAAATGAATTGGCACTCGGGTATAGGCATTGTTATTCCAGAACATACATGCAGTCAGTAGCATTCTTTGCACCATAAAAGGGATGTGATGTTACTAGAAATACAGCTGCTATCTCCAGTCAAAATGACAGTTTGGTAACGCTCAACAAAAAAATATGGAAAGATCTGAATTAGAGCATGAAGTTTATCATACTAGCAATACTAGAGCGCATGCATCCTAAATGTTGTGCTCTACCACAAGGAAAAGCACTCAATGTTCATGTGAAATCCCATACGAAATTGATCTTATCATATGGTCAACACTAACTAATCTGTGTATGATTTTTTGAGCAAATTGATTTTGTTCTTAAGAGAAGAGAACCACAAGGATAGCAAGAGATTTACGAAAATATATATATTCTAATGTTATATAAAAAGAAACATACATGTAAGTATGCCCTGTTTTGTGTAGTACACACCTGCACACCCCAGCATTCCTTCCAGCATGGCTAATTGATTAATTGAAATTAATTAATTAAACAAACACTCAAGTCTACACCTTAATGCTTTAGTGCTTAGCACCTTTGTTCCATATGCCACCCCCAAACCGTCCCATTGCTTACATGTAGGTCATAAAGGCAGTTTCAAGTGGCTTTATTATCTCTAACAAAATTATTCCGTAGCATAGCACAGGAAGTGACTGTACATGTACATTATGTAGCATTGGACAAGCATGTTGTCAATGTAAAAACTTACCCAAAAAATACTTCATTTGGCTCAATTGAAGTGACTGTAGGATCAGGTGTTAATATGAAAATTCCCCTGGGGCCAGTTGGTGTAAAACCATCAAATGATAAAGTGACACCTGTACTTGCATTTATCATTCTTTTTCTTCTTCCAGGAGATAGGCTAATCACACATGGTACACTGGTATTTGTTACCCTGTGAAACATACAGCCAGATAATTCTTTACAATATCATGGAAAAGTAAAGGTAAAAGGTTAAGTCTGCATATGAGCCAAGTGGCTCATCAGGCCAGAGCTTATCACAGTAAGTATAGCATGAAGCAACCATGAACATTTATACTCTACCTTGGTTGGGATGCTAGTCCATTTCAAGGTCGCCCCTAGCATTATATTTGCTGGTACCCACTTATAGCGGGGCTCAGAGGGGCTCAAATGGCCGCCAAGTGGATATGGATATCCATTTTATGGTTAATTGAGACCTGTCAAAGCAAGGTTTCTGCTGACTAGTGTCACATGACCTATCACAGGCTCAGATTTAGAGCTCATTAAGGTCATGTGTTTCTTAAAAATTGTAGCTGACCAAGTACTTGTTTTTGATTGGATCACAAGCTCATGCCAGGTTAATTTTTTGTAATCAGCTAAGCCGGGTTGTTCAAAAGCTTTTCTTCTATAAAAATGTTTTTTCACTGCTTTTGGGTCATGGGCTCCTGGTGTTGTTTGAGATTACTCTAAATCAAAACAGAAGCCAAACAGTATCAACAGAAAACCTCACCACAAAGTTACAAATTCTCACTTATCTTGGGTTAGCTTTATTGGGCTTTGAACAAGCTGGTCCATGCATTATAACATAATCCAATATGAACACTTGTATGTAAGCTAATTTTGAAGTTTTTGCCCACAGTTGCCTCACGTCCCTATTGAATTATATTGCAATGGAAATAAAAAACTGACCATGAAAAGGGCTTTTGAAAAGGTCACAACAAAACTTGACTTTTTATCAATTCTGACAGTGCACAAAAATGACAGAATTTCAACTTGTGGCTTCCAAATATGTTACAGCCCGAGGTTGGTGTTGCAGTTTTATTATGCTTCATTTTGGAATCAAAGGCCTCTTTGAGGCTACGACTATTTTGCATGAAGTACATGCATCAGTATCAATGCATCAATGCGTTGGTATACTGTATTGGAAAGCTGCGAAAGCATGAAGGGCGAGAGTTCAACACACAGGCAGGCAAGCGCGCAATCTTTTTTTTCTTTTCTTTTTTCCCTCCGACATCTTTTTTCTTTCGTTTTCCCTCAAGAAGTTAATAAATGCTTCCCATTTATAATAATTTATTATTTTGCTGCATTCTGCAAAATAGTCGTAAAACAAAGTAAGAGAAAAGGCTCAAAATGTTGGTCATTTTGGTCAAGATTTTTGAACTTTTTATTGTGAACTTTACTCAGAGTCAGTTAACATTTTTAATAATTATTGTTTAAGGAGACCAACGTAAAAAGGATAACCTCTTTTGTCTCCTTTTCATCTTTGATTTCATTTGGATTTGAATTGAAAATAAACAGCTACATTATGTTTTCATTATCAACAACAATAAAAACATGAAATAGAGTAGGAATCCGGGAAAAGCTTTGTTTAGCTCTGAATTTTAAAACAAGAATACAATACAAGAAGTGTCCCAAGGACTTTGCTCTAACATTGTAAATCACTAGTTTTACCTAATCCTGTCCACAGTGCATGACCGACCCGCAACTTGGGCTGAAATGTATCTTCCAGTGTCCAATTTAAGGCCTGTGATAGTTACTAAGGTTCCTCCAGATTCAGGACCTTTCTTGGGAAAGAAATCCTGTGGCTCTGGGTTCTGCAAATGACGTGGCAGTATAAATATCAAATGATAACTATTAATTATTATAGTGATCATGGTTCAAAGTTTTTTTTTTCAGTTTGTTACAAATTTTTAAATAAATGTACATGTACCTCAAAAAAACAGCAAAAGAATTTCATATTTTGACGAAAGAATTGCAGAATTGCAATATTCTCAACGCACTATAACATTTCCTCATAAAATAGGAAAAACATCAAGAATTAAAGTTTATTAAGTTCAAGTTTATCATCTATAACCTTAGTCCACGAGGTCCTTGCAATATGTGACCAGGAAAGGGAAAATGTGCACTAACGCTTTACCGTTAAAGGGTTAAAAATCAACGGTTGGTAAACAGATAGTAAATTGATGATAAACGGCAAATTCAAACGTTTAAACAGGCTTTGTTTCCGTTAAAACAGTAAACCAAAAGTGTTTACTGGATTAATAAAAACTTATAAACGGTTGCAAAAATTCTCTAAACGGCAAGCTTAAATCATTAAATGGATACCCAAAACTGTTAAACGGCTTGCTCGAACCGTTAAACAGATAGCTCAAACTGAAAAACAAATAGACCAAAACACTAAACAGATAGCCCTAAACGTTCAACAGGAAGGCTTACACATTTATGGTTTTGGTTTAGCATTTTCAAACCAAACATTTAATGGGTAGCTTAAGACGTTGAAATAGTGCAGGCTGAAGTGTGCAACATTTAAAAGGTTTGTCCAAAACTGAGATCGTGCGATGACTGCTATTTAATTCTTCGCTTCCCGTGGTTACTGTGTTGAGAGATGTACAGTATGAAAATCATCACTAGTTCATACTTTTAACTTAGCAAGAATGGTAAATAATCCCTTAGCGATTGAACATGTATTTGGTTATAGTTCACAAACTCCTTTTCTTTTGCTAATGGCGCCCGCACGGCCACATGCTGTACAGTTGAATCAAAATGATGTTACAATGGCAATTTAGACAAAGATCCGTTAACATACTAACCTTGCCATCTCCTCCAAAGGCTCTGAAAATATCATTGATGATATCTCTTTGCACACGGGTTAGTCGTGGGAAAACATTGGGCGCTTTCCATTCGACCAAAAATTCCAAGATTTCCGGTCTGAAATTGAATGGAACGATAAAAATTCCGGGTAAAGTTTTCGAAAATTTAGGAATACGTTTTGAGTGCACCCTCTTTGATGGAATTTCTGGAATTATTGAAAATTTTGTGTTCCATTCGCAAAAGATGTCGGGTTTAGTCTCTCTACCTAGCATCATCGATCGTATGATACGGTTCCCTGTTTGCCACACTCCAAAGGAACAGCAGTATTTGTTTTTCTGGCAAAATTGCAGGCCACCCAGATGAATTGCCAGTTGGATTCTGCCCAGTGTGCTTTATTTCTTGTGTCAATAACTGACATGTTTCCCTAGTCATTTGGAAATGGTTTTCGAACTCCCCCAACACATAGGCTGGAATAGTTACTTCGAAGTACCCATTTACACGAGTTATTCCCTCCGCATAAAGTAGGCAACTGCAGCCAGAAGTATTACGTCATCGTTGCTATCGAGAATGGTACAACTTATTGTTTCACAATCACCCTGCTCTAAAGCTGCGGAAATGTTCAAAAAGTCCGCCATTTTCAAACACAACAAAGTTTCACCCAGCATTCCTCGAGGTTGCAGGGCCAGCACGACCAGCGAAAATTCCGAAAATTTGAACCGGTGATTTTTGTTGAATGGAAAGCGCCCATTAATTATGAAAACACTGCTGTACCATAAACATTGCATGGGGAGAGAGAGATTGGGGAGAGTGAAACGATTATTTTCAATCCAAAACGAACAATTCATCTTACAATAAAGGTGACATTTTCTTCCTCTGGTTATTTGTAAATACATTTCAGGCTTTTTTAAAAAAAGTACTTTGGACGTTAACTTTAAGTGCTGGCGAACTGACATGAGACGTTGGCGAATCGACTTCACACGTTGGCGAACTGGTCGTTATTGTTTACTTGACCAAGATTGTATCACATTTGCGTGGCCTGGGAAAGATAAGAAATGTGCAACGAAGAGCGAAACATCTTGAGCAAATTTCGGCATAATGTTTACCATGTGTCAATGAATCTATTAGACTGACCAACCAAGGGATGCTATGAACGCGAGATCTAAAAAAAATGCTCCAATAGATTACATATTCTCAACAGGTGACGTTTGATATCGGAAATCAAATGGTACAAGTTGTGAAACATTGAGGCCGGTTTTGAGCATTGCTTATGTCAGTTTTCTTTCGAAAGGTAAGCTTAACATTTAAATGTTTGCCTCAACGTTTATAATGGATGCTAACTTACTTTAAATGGTTGAACTGAATGGCTAAACGTTTACGTGTTTTGTCTAAATGGATGCAAATTTCTTTTAAACGGATGAGCTAAATGTTTAAACATTTTGCCCAAAACATTAAACAGATCAAAAATGGATGCGCTAGCCGTTTAAACATTTTGGGAAATAACGTTTACTGGATCGTTGGTTTAAAAATGGATGAGTCAACCGTTTAAACGTTTTTCATGTCCCGTTTTAAACGGATAGTAAACGGATGCTAAATGGAAAGTAAACGCTTTTTCATTTAAAACGGTTAAGCATTAGTGTACGTTTTCGCTTACCCGGTCACATATAACTTATACATATACTACACAATGTACACTGCACAATGTAATACCTGGTAAGAAAGTCAAAATTAGCTATTAATAATCAATACAGGCATTAGCAAATCTTTTACTTGTCTTAGACCTGTTATAAAGTTCAGGTAACAGACCTGGTAAAAAAACCGCTGTTTTGATTCTCCCTTGATTTTACTGACTGTTACTGTAACTGTGCCAGACTGAGGGACACCACTGCTCGATGTATTACAGAAGATACTGTGTAACATACATGGTACAAAAAGCATTGTAAGCTACTTTATTGCAAATATTTTTAAAAGAATGTTAGTTCATCATGGACTGTAGATTAGACAATTTACTATTAATATTTTAAGCATCTCAACTTTAACCAAACATCACAGCCTAGAAACCACCATACGATAGACTACTAATTTATGTGACATTTACATGTAAATCAATAGCAAAAAGTGGATTTCTCCAGATAGTTATTGGACACAAAGGATTTTCCTTATTAATTTATTTTCCATTGCAGTTTTCATAATTCCTGACATCCTCATGTACATGCTTAATGGTTAACAGTGCATACTTTATTGGCTTGTTCCCTTGGATGTCATGCACAAAAGAAAGACTGTCCACCTTTGTCATAAGAAGTTAAAAAAAAATACCTTAATTGACAAGAATACCTCATCAAGTAACATAACAATTACTGCATTTTAATTTAGCCCAAGGGCAGATCAGTTAGAATAACTTGCTGATTTACATGTGGGTAACACATAGAAAGCTTCAATGGCAAACTTACCTTCTAGAAGGTTTATATTTTCCTTGTATAGGATGGCATTGAATGTCTGACACAAAAACAGAGTCTTTAATATCACCAAAGCTTTTTCCTAGATCAGATCCATGAATCTCAATCTCTGTTCCCCCAGCCACTGGACCAGCTAATGGCCATACCTTTAGACATGTTATAAATGAAGCAAGCAGCAGTTTTCTGAGTACTTGAATTGATAACACAACTCTTTGTTAGTTGACATTACAATTATGGCATTGAACAACTCTTACATGTATCAATGGTGAACAAGGTGAAATGTACAACTATCTTGGTATCACAAGTTACCAGTGATGCTGTTATGTATTCTAAAACAACCTTGGAACATCAAGATAGCGGTGTAAACTGTTTTTAATGCAAAAAGACCAGGAACACATGTCAAGGCCAAAATATGGAAAACTGAACATGTGATATACTATGCTATAGTAAACAGGGAACCCAAATGGGGAAACATACATGTAACTCATGTAGCTTCAAGTGACTTGAAATGGGCATATCAAAGGTAAACTTTTCACAGAGTGTTTTAGACTATGAAGAATGGTTTAGAGAACCACCTTGAATGTTTAAATTGTTAAAGTGGCTCTGACAGCCTTGAATAATGTTAAAGTGGCTTTGACAGCCTTGAATAACCTTAAAGTGGCTTTGACAGCCTTGAAAAATTATTTTTAAACTTGGCAAACTTTTTACTTGCACATGAACACGAGGGTCCCCCATACTGCTTTTGAGTTACAAGCTCTTAAAGCTAAAATTTAGAGCTTTTAATGATTTATACTGCTGCTATCATGGTAACATTTTTGTATCTTTGTATTACTTGTTTTTCAATGACTCAGCTTTTCTTTGATGCTATGAAATGCAGCATTAACTGAGACACTGTGGTATCTTTGATTTACTAAAGAAAAAGGGGTGAAAAATGCTGGAAACTGCTGTGAACCACCTTAAACAAAGTAACAACTTCTGGACATCACAGCAAAATCAATAATAATTTTGTACTCAATTTTTTTTTTAAAATTGTGTCATTGGATAATACAGTTCAAGAGTTTTGATTGCCTTAGCCATGACAGTGTATGAGCAATTATACCATGCTCTACAAATATGGTAAGTACAGTACTTAATAGCCTGTGTATAAGAACCCGAATTTTTCAATTTAGCCTAAATAGGTTCTTATATAAATGGTACTTAAAGCAAATTTAGGCTACCAACAATCGGCGACAAAATTGTTGACACATTCACTTTTTAAACCCCCTATTTCGTCACTGTGATCCCTTTTAGCCCCCCTAGCTTGTCCTTTCAGCCCCTCTTCCCCCCAGACAATGTTGTGCCGCAATTGCTGTGATCCTGAGGAACAAACAAGCAACATTGAATGGGGGAACGGGGTGTTTTCCACAGTTTATTGCACGAGAAAAAGAGTGGTGTTATTTCTTGCACTAAACGGACTATAGAAAGACAATGTGTCCACTAAATATGTCGCTGATTGAAGGTTCTTAAAATAGGTTCTTATATTTTCATATGAATTTCATCTGAATATACTATATGTATTATAAATATCATCTCATAATACAGTATAAATCATTTATTTGTACCACAGAGCAGTGCCTATAGGCAGTTCAGTGCAGGTACAGCATATGCCCTTAACAAAACATAACAAAGAAACTCATGTTGATCTTAATTCAGCGGTTGCTACCTATACACTTTTACAGCAACCCCACTGTTAAGAACCGAACTTAAAATTTTAGCCTAAATAGGTTCTTATGTGGAGGGGGCTTAAAATGAAAATTTTAGCCTAACAGGTTCTTTAAACCCAAGTTCTTATACGCTTCAGGTTCTTATTTGCTCTGCGTGTTAAATATCCTCGAACAAATTAATTTTTGTTCTTCATTTCATCTGCTTGAACATTTCCAAGCATTTTCTGCATGATAATTTGCCAAGTTCGGATTTCCACAATAATAATAATAATAATAATAATAATAATAATAATAATAAAAATAATAATAATAATAATAATAATAATGGCATTTCGGGTAGTATATCCACAGAGTGGCTCTTCGCCTGGCCGATGCTAACTAAATTTACAATTGTAAAAAGGTTAAAAGATATCTAAAAAATTGATATCTATATGTAAACGAGATAAAATTGTGTTTTAAGATATGCTAAAATAAATAAATGAATAAACAAATAATTAAAATTATGCCAGATGTTCTAAAGCTCTCTTAGAAATGATGTTTTAGGTGCCTTTGCAAAATTTAATATAGTCTTGGCAGCACCTCACGTTGCTGGGCAATGTGTTAAATAAACGTTGTTTTTTTTTTTTTTTTTTTTTTTTTT
>Ga0126337_10003256_pt1 | contig 10583 bp, 7 predicted proteins | sample DipCmetagenome_FD_92527 | JGI IMG/M metagenome (GOLD analysis project Ga0126337, IMG submission 92527) | Coral microbial communities from La Bocana,Puerto Morelos, Mexico - Diploria C A metagenome | ecosystem: Host-associated > Invertebrates > Cnidaria > Coral | place: La Bocana,Puerto Morelos... | reverse complement strand
CGTGGCCGCAACGACCCAAGTGTCGGTACAGAGATGTTGTCAAAGTGTACAGTCTTGCTTCTCTCCTTCCCTATCCAAGAGTCGATGGACACCGGGCGGTGCAAGCACCCCTTTCGATCGCGTCTTACCGATCTCCAAAAGAGAACAGCGCGAAAAGAGGCTTCTCGCGGCCCTAGCAAGATGCTTAGGTTTTCCTAAAAGACATGCCGTGCGAGATGCAAGTCCCTGCCGTGGCTGCAACGACCCAAGTGTCGGTACAGAGATGTTGTCAAAGTGTACAGTCTTGCTTCTCTCCTTCCCTATCCAAGAGTCAATGGACACCGGGCGGTACAAGCACCCCTTTCGATCGCGTCTTACCGATCTCCAAAAGAGAACAGCGCGAAAAGAGGCTTCTCGCGGCCCTAGCAAGCTGCTTAGGTTGTCCTAAAAGACATGCCGTGCGAGATGCAAGTCCCTGCCGTGGCCGCAACGACCCAAGTGTCGGTACAGAGATGTTGTAGAGTCGGTCCGTAATTCAAAAAGGAAAACAAAAAACAGTCTCATCTTTTACTTTTCGAACAGAGAGTGCATTGACGCCATCTAGACAGACACCCCTTTCGATCGCGTCTTACCGATCTCCAAAGGAGAACAGCACGAAAAGAGGCTTCTCGCGGCCCTAGCAAGCTGCTTAGGTTGCCCTAAAAGACATGCCTTGCGAGATGTCAGTCCTTCTTCGGCCGCCCCTACTCTCATCTCTCGTCAAATTTTTGAAGAGACTGAGCAATAAATGAATTACAGTGATGCTTTTATAGTCTGTTTGATGAGCACGTGACCAAGTGGGTGGAGTGTATCTATGGTAACATAAGGTGGTTGATTGATTGGCAGTGACAATACTGACTTTTCCCATCCCCCTCACCACCATGTTCCCTCTTCCGATATGCCAATTAAATAAAAAAATTGCGCATAAAATTAACAACACTCTATACAAATCACACTTCAGTACTTACAGTGTCCTGTCTTAAATTGTTAGAAGTCCACGAGGTCTGCCACCATGTTGAAAAGAGAGAGAACTGTATCCAACCAAGGCTTATAGAGGTGTTATTGCAATGTACCATGGACCGGTGACATCAGTGGCAGCCAATGGGAAGGTACCACGTCATCGAGACACCATACATTAATGAGCACGTGACCAAGTGGGTGGAGTGTATCTATGGTAACATAAGGTGGTTGATTGATTGGCAGTGACAATACTGACTTTTCCCATCCCCCTCACCACCATGTTCCCTCTTCCGATATGTCAATTAAATAAAAAAATTGCGCATAAAATTAACAACACTTTATACAAATCACACTTCAGTACTTACAGTGTCCTGTCTTGAAGTGTTAGAAGTCCACTAGGTCTGCCACCATGTTGAAAAGAGAGAGAACTGTATCCAACCAAGGCTTATAGAGGTGTTATTGCAATGCACCATGGAGCGGTGACATCATTGGCAGCCAATGGGAAGGTACCACGTCATCGCGGCATCATACATTACATCATGCAAACTATTTTCATGACCATATTTGGGCACTGGCTTAGCGACCCAACATCGGCTCGGACACACTGGTAACCAGTGAAACCGCGAAACCTGAGAACTAGTCCACAGGCCCCGATCCTACCTTCTTCAAAAGTGGACCGAGTAGACGCAGGAGGTTGAAGCGTAGAAAGGAAATTGCCCACCAGACGCAAAGGTCTGGGACCGGTCTTCTCATTTTCCCTCGCTTCACCTCGTCCGATATGTTAATTAAATAAAGACATAAAACAAAATAAATAAAATATGCAACACTCTATACAAATCAAAACTACAATACCTACAGTGTCCTGTCTTAAAGTGTTGGAAGTCCACTAGGTCTGCCACCATGTTGTAAGGAGAGGAGAACTGTATCCAACCAAGGCTTATAGACTGTTATTACAATGCACGATGGACCGGTGACATCATAAGCCACCAATGGGACGTTCCACTAAAAAGGACATCATAATGAGAATATGATATATAATGATAATAATATTAATAATAATAATAATAATAATTATAATAATAATATTTATAATAATATTAATAATAAATTATATTTTTATTGATATAATAATAACTATTATCATTATTATTATTATTATTAATATTATTATTACAAGTTTAATATAAAGAAATAATTTAGAACAAAGACTGCATCATTAACTGACTTTAACTGTGACTAACTGTGTCTTTCTTTGCTTATAGTGTAACCAGATCTACAAAAAAACTTGTAACAATTGGAAGAGACGTGGATAGACTATGGGGACGTTTCTTTACAGAAAATTACTTCGGATGTGTGTTCTAGTGTGTCCCGAGGAGTTGAAACAGGAGTGCCATGTACTGCTCGCCCAGATAGACAATACAAATCCTATAGTCCTAGCACACATATGGGATGAGTTTACACGCTCAAGGCCGAATAGTTATGGCGCGAATGGTGTCATCGTGTACTTCTTGATGTTGAGGTACAGCAAGCTGAATAAGGAACGCAAACTACGGATAGAGCAGACAATCCTCACGAAGCAAGGGCTGCCTGGCTATTGGAAGTTGATCCAAACCTTGCTTTTCTTTCTCGCCGTGTCTCCTTTAAAGATCTGTCTGCTTTTTCATTAGATTCACGCTGTCAAAAAAACGAGATTCTGAGTATGTTTTACACGTCCATTAACTGTGCACTGCACCTGACGAGTCTCCACATCACGAAAATCACGATGGACCAAGTGTGTTTCTTTTGTGTAGAACCTCTGGTACCCGGGGAAAGAAATATCCTAAAAACATCTTGTTGTCATCGAAGGGTACACTTGGAATGCGAGGAACGATGGTCTCTTGGATATTTTCACTGCGGATACTGCAGAACGTCTCTACCCGTACTCGAACCTATACCGGCCAAGTTTCTAAACCGTTTCCGAATGACAAAATCTCTGCTTTCTGGTGAATTGATCTCTTCTCTAACGGTGACCATTACGGATTGCGGATCAGACGTAGATGACGAGTCTTTGATCTCAACAGTACGAAAAGATCTCGGAAATTGGTATAGTATATTTATCGAGAGAGACGGACGAACACCCAAAGGCTTTCATTCGGGAAGAGTCAGCCAGGTCAAGATAGAAACTGACGACGGACAGTATTTCATTGTCGACAACCGCGCTGACACCATTTGACTGTGAAAAGAAGACCACCGCAAGGCAGATGCAATTGACAAGATGCACAAACACGATTAGCACAACGGACGACGAGACGAAAGTGATTTGAATAAACTCCATACTCAAACTCTATATTTTGTGTCTTTATTTAATCTACATGTCAATCGGGAGAGGATAGTCGAAAGAAGACATCGTTCTGACTAGTGGGTATCGTGTGTAGCCGAATCGACGGAAATAGAGAAAAAATCGGCCTGTGGGGGTGGTATAGAGTTCTCGGCCATTTGTGCGCCGCAAAACCAAGGAAAATAAAAACGCAATATTCTTTAAAAGTTCGAGATGGACCGTGACCGGTATGGCTTGTACGCAGGGAAAATATAATCCAAAGCCTGAAAAACAAAAAGACTGAAACCTTCATTGAGTCAAAGCCATTTATTTCAACACAACGTCTGTTATCGATAAAACATCGTGACAAATTTTAAAGAATAATAAAATCAACGAATGCGAGTCGTTAAATAGCCGACAAGCGTTCTGTGTCAGAGCAGCGTTTGAGACAAAAAAAAGTTGTAGAACAAATCTACCCCTTCACGTAAATCTGGCACGGAGACGCGAGTCGGGTATTCCGCTATTACTTGATGCCATCGCTGCATGGTAACAACACTCTTGAGGCCTTCTAGCCAGCTCATCATTTGTGCAGCATACTGTTTGACGAGACATTCCATTTTTTGAAGCACAGACACAGACACCTTTTTGGAAAACGCCCACTGAAAAGACGACCCAATCGCTTGCAATGCCCGTTTTCTTTCCCCTCCCACATCCAGGCCGTACACGCGCCCCGTGTCGTACTCGACCAAGATATTGGAAGTGTTATTATCCGACGACCCGACTATATTCTTCGCCACAACGATCTTCAACACGTCCAATGGATCGACCAACGTCTTCATCCAGTTGCCTGGGTACTCGTGCAGTTTGCAAAGGCCCCGAGTCTCGTTGCTGGCCACGACTCCTTCTCCAAGGTCAGGACCGCGTTTTCCGATCATGGGACTCCAGAGACCAATCTTGTCGTCGCAGAAGGCGATCACTCGCACCTCAGGGATGCAATGCTCGAGCCGCAATACCTCTCGAGCCAAACGAGTCATGCATTTGGCATTTAAAGCCTTGTCGTACTGGGACACGGGACCCTTCACGACCTCAGAATGATTCATCCGGATAAAGACGGGCGGCTTCCGTCCACAAGGCTTCTGTCCGATAGGACACCCCTTCACGATGTCCCGCCATTCCACGTTCGTGTGACATTCCTTGGTTGCCCTCGCACGCACGAACTCGATGCAGCGTCGCTTCTTCTCCAGTTGACAGTCCTCATCCTTTTGTTTGCGTTTTCTTGACGCTGGCTTTGGAGGCTGGTCGTCGGAGTTCTGCGACGGGCTTTCCAAGCTTCCCATCTGCCCATCTCCTACCTCTTCAGATAGAGAACGACACACTTGCAAGGCCTCCATCACGAACGCGGGCTCCATGCCGTCACTCGATTTGACGTCTTCCATAAACTCTTTAAAATCTTGCTTGGTCTTGTGATGCGGAGAACTGTGGCTGCACTTGTCATTGTCAAGAAAACCTTTATCCTTCGCGAGTCTGCCATGACGAGTGTGCATGTCTTGGGCCACTTCGGGTGCAGGGCTATTTTCTAGATCACGAGGCAGCTCTTCGGGCAACAAAACTTCCGTCGATTCGTCTGGAAAACGTCCCATCAGAGCCAGTATGGCACACCCAATGATCAAGTCCAGCCTAGCATTTGGTAACGAACAACAGGCAACGGCCATCTTCAAGTACTGCTTGACGAACTGCTCCGCCCTAGGAGGCACCGTGTTGCTGACAGTCAACATCCATTCCAAAGGCGCACGAAAACCAAGAAGTAAAGGTCTCACGTCCTTGACAGACTCGTCAATTTCTTGTAACATTACATCTCGTGGAAGGCCTCCGATCTTGTCCTGGTCGAGTCGAACTTTACTGTACATCGAATCCCAAGCAACCAAATGAGACAATGCCGCTGTCAGACGCAAGGCCGTGTCAGATTCCATGGGGTATACGTGATCAACAACAGGCAATTCTTCGCGAAAGAGACCCATACACATGGCAAAACCACGTTTGGCATCTCGTTCTGTGTCGTGTTCCAAGTATTTTTCCCAGTTCGTGAACGGGTCGAACGCGTAATGGTCCTTCTTTTCTTCCGAGAAAGGCGACACATTTTTTAGACAGGCGACGCTCAAGTACAACGCTGAACGATCTTCTGGTTGCTTAGAGAGGGCAGTCGACACTCTCCAAAGATCTTCCATCTTCATCGAGTCAGCACGATGCAGAAGTTTTGTAACTTCTTCAAGAATTGCAAGGGGACATCTTGCACGATCTTCAACGACAAACGATAACAGTGTCGATGGGTCGCTTCGAATCGCCTCGAGATATTCCGACATATTACGGGGAATGACCTCCCCGCTCATCTTCACTTCTTCTAGATCTCGTAAACAAACTAATTGAAGAGTCAGTGTTCGGTGGATTTTATAGTTTAATTTCAGTTGTGTTTTTCGTCACCGATGACGTCGACGAAAGCGTCATCGAGATCGAATAGTGATTCGTCACTTGTTGACGTTGAAGACCCGTGTCGTACTTTGTCCTGAGGATTTGATAGTTTAAATTCAATTACAATCTTCGTCACCGATTGCGTCGACAGATACGTCATCTAGTTAAAAATATTGATTTCCCGTTTGTCGACGTTGAAAACCAGTGTGTATTTTACGTAACCGACGCATTTAAAAGACTGCAACCAAAACGCAAAAAAGAGTAAACTAATCAGTCTGTCGAGTATGGTCAGGATCGAATGGCTGACCTTTTCTATACACCTAGATCGATGATAGTGAGACGATCGCCAAGATACAAGTGCTGATTTTTATTATATGTCGCACTGTTTCCAAAATGAATACAATCAAAGTTTAATACGGACTAACCGGACAAAGTGACTCTAAGTTATATTGAGAATACACAAATCAGGCCGCTTCGAGAAGGAAGCCATAACACTGTCAATTGTTTACAAAAAAAAATAGTCAATAATGTTCTTGCACTCGGTTCGTTTCTCTCTACTTTTCCAAATGCGACGCATCCTCCTCTTGTTTCCTTTCGCTCGCCGCTCGCGCCTTGGGTTCACTGACAAAATCTGGCAGCCTTTGTTTCAAAATTTCCATCTGTGTGTCCTTTACTCCTTGAGGAAGGGAACGGTAGGTAGACAGGGCCTTTTCCTTGAACACTGGTTGCTTGCCGTCGCTCATCTGGTCTTCGCATGCTTGGATGTGTTCCATGAACTCCTCAAAACCTTGCTTGGTTTCATGAGCGGGAGGTCCGTGGCTGTACTCTATGTTGTCGGGAACTTATAGGCCTAGTTTTTCACAGTGCTTTTTCAACGTGTCCGCGGTGTCTGTCAGGTTCTTGCCGCGGCGAGTGTCTCTGTCCTGAGACACCTTAGGCATAGGAAATGCTCTCGGTACGCTAGGTACATCTTTGGAATCGCACGGCGGGTCTTCCGATAAGAAATCGGGAACAGACTCGTCTGGAAACCGCCCCATAAGGACTAATAGAGCATTCATGGCGAGCAAATCGAGCGGCGCAGACTCGTCGGCGCAGTAGGCCAGGGCGATATTTAAGTATTGAGTGACAAACTGGTCCGCTCTCTTATCCAAGGTTTCATGGGCACAGTTTATCCAACTGGTTGCCGCCACGAAGGCAAAGATTAACGGTCGCACTCGTTTGCCAGAGAGATTAGCGTTAGCGACTCTACCAATAAACGTCCTAGCGATGCATTGCTTGACTAATTCTTTGACGATGCGCACTTTGGGGTACATAGCATCCCAAGCAACCAAATGAGAAATAGCAGCAGCCAGACGCAATGCCGTGTCTGGTGTCATGGGATATTCCCAAGGCACATCCCACACTTCTCGTTCCAGAAAGGCCATAGTCTTGAGAAAACTCAATTTGGTCGCCTCGTCCTTTTCGTGCCACAAATAATAATGCCAGTTATCTGGACGTGGACAGAACGGACCCACCCATTTCTCTACTCCTCGAGTCATCAGGGACCCTAAATCTTCACTGATAGGCCGCACTTGTTCCAAACAGGCGACGCTGAGGTATACTACGGAACGGTCCATCGGTTGCCTGGCAATAGCAGTCGACACTCTCCGATAATCTTCCATAGTCACACTCTTACGGACCTTCTTCAAGATGTCTGTAACGGCCACGAGAATACCGAGAGGACATGTTGCACAATCTTCGACGAGAAATGACATCAGTTTGGAAGGGTTATTTTTCAGCGTTGGAAAATACTCTTCCAAAAAGTACAAGAATTCATTCCAACCACCCGTCAACAGCGATGGGTTCCTGTGCATCTTTTGAACGATCGATCGCAACTCTTGCGTATCGTACATACTCCGTGAACTGACAGGAAAGGGCATGGTGCTATTTGCGGATGAACAACTCCACGACTAGCTTTTTTATAGTTACGAATCGAATTATTGTTTACATCATTGTGCACGTGTCCGGACCAATTTCCATTTCCTCGATGCGCAAGGCCGAAATGTACATCGAAACAAATAGTTCTGAAAGGGGAACATCGACTGAGTACGGTATGAAAATCAGATGTGGAATTCTTCCACGTCACCATTTACTAAATATTGCATTTGAACCCAGGACACGGTAACGAAAGTGGTCGAGGTCGTATCTATGGCCGCTTTGATACCCAAAGATTGGTAAAGTTTAAAACTCCCGAAATAAAGTGTAACAAAAATGAAAGATGGTCAATGTTTTTCGGGTGCGCGTCTTAACGTTTCGGTACTCGTTTCGAATACTATGGGAACAGGCGTTGTCAACACAGTAAGTCTATCGTTCGTCTAATCACCAAGTTACAGGTGCTAATTTTATTATCTCTCATATTGGTGCCAAGATAAGTACAATCAAGGTCAAAGACAGACCGATGCGGAAAAGTGACTCTACGTTACGGACAAAATACACAAATCGAGTACGCTCGATTAGCAAAGAACTGGCAAAAGTTCCCTGGTCATTTTTCGTCGAATAATAAAACAAAGTGAACGGTTTGAAAAGTTTTTCGAAAAGCTCATTGCACTACAAATGTTTTTCTCTTCTTGTACGAATTCGACGAATCCTTCTTGTCTTTGCACTTGCTCGCCGCTCGCTTTCGGGGATCTCTGGCTATGATATTCAGCCTTCGTTTCAAAATTTCCAACCGTTTCTTGTTTACCCTTTTAGGCAGGGAACGGTACATAGACAAGGCCTTTTCCTTGAACGCTGGTTGCTTGCCGTCGCTCGTCTGGTCTTCGCATGATTGGATGTGTTCCATGAACTCTTCAAAACCTTGCTTGGTGAAATGCGCAGGAGGCCCGTGGCTGTACTCTATGTTCTCGGGAAGCCGTAGACCTCGTTTCTTGCAGTGATTCTCCAAAGAGGTTGTCGTGTCGATCAGGAACTTGCCGCGGCGAGTGTGTCTGTCCTGAGACACCTCGGGCATAGGAAATGCCCTTGGATAGTCCGGAATCTCGTTTGGATGGCAAGGTGGAATATCCGACAAGAAATCGGCGGCCGACTCCTCTGGAATCCGACCCATCAAAACAGATAGAACATTCATTGTGAGCAGATCGAGCCGTGCAGACTTTTTACCACAACAGACCAACGCCATCTTGATGTATTGATCGGCAAACTGTTCCGCCCTGGGATCCAAGGTTTTGCGGGCGAGGTGCATCCATCTGTACGGCGCCACCAACGCGAAGACTAAAGGTCGAACGGTCGAGTTGCTGATTTTCTGACGAAACACGGATGCGATGTTCTTCTTTGCGCGTGTCTTGTCGAGACGCACTTTGGGGTGCATCGTGTCCCAAGCAACCAAATGAGATACGGCGGCAGCGATACGCAAAGCCGTTTCTGGTGTCATGGGGTATTCGTGAGGCACATGTCCTACTCTCTGATTCAGCAAAGCCATACACGAATCAAAGCTACCTCTGATGGCTTCATTCTCTTCGGGGCGCAGATAATCGGCCCAAATAGCTGCCTCTCCATTGACCAAGGTGCACTTCTCTTCTTCACTTAGAGGTGACACTTGATCCAGACAGGCGACGCTCAGGTATGCTGCAGTACGGTCCACGGGCTGCATGGCAATGGCAACCGACACTCTACGATAATCTTCCAAGGTGACATATTTATGGGTCCTCTGTAGAATATCCGTGATAGTCACGAGAAGACCAAGAGGACATCTTGCACAATCCTCGACGACAAACAACATGAGTATCGAAGGGTCGTTTCTCATCGTCGGAAAATATTCTTCCAAAAAGTAAAGGTATTTACTCCAACCATCTGTCAGCAGCTTTGGGTTCCTGTGCATCTTTTGAACGATCGAACGCAACTCTTGCATATCGTACATACTCCGTGAACTGACTTGACAGTACATGGTGTCTATTTGCGAGAAAACAAGTACACGACTGGTTCTTATAGTCTAGGCAGAGGGTAGTGTTGATGTCATTGTCCACGTCATTGGACCGATTTAAGCCTGGCCAACACACAACGGCAAATTCTACACGAAAACTTTGAGACTTAAGACGTCATTGAAATCTAACATCGATCGCTTTCACGTCACCACCGACTTAGTTCGAAAACGTAAAACAGGAAAAGAGTATCCACTCGGGCGGGGGTGGTGGAAAAAAAACACGGGTTGAGTGACGCGCGGCCAACGTCACTGGTGCCCACCCTTCTAATGGCTGAAAAACCTTTACGTCAACACCCCCCGTCACAGACGACGTCATTTCTTATGTATGCCTTGACTTCTAGGCTTTGGGACGGGGGTAACACTTGAGTCAGCTAGATTTAAAACTTATCTTAGAATTAACCCCCTCTTCTACAAAGCGTCATCGCTGTGAAGTCTATAATAAAGGACGTCACGATGTTATCTTTGATCTCAATAACTGGTTGTCATGGAAACTCTTACTCCATAACACTAACAAAAGGACAAAAATCTTAAAAGGGACTGGCACTAGCTTCATTTCGTCACCGCACCACCCCTAAATTCCTATATACCAACCCCCCCATCCCAAAGCCTAGAAGTCAAGGAATACATAAGAGATGACGTCGTCTGTGACGGGGGGTGTTGACGTAAAGGGTTTTCAGCCATTAGAAGGGTGGGCACCAGTGACGTTGGCCGCGCTTCACTCAACCCGTGTTTTTTTTCCACCACCCCCGCCCGAGTGGATACTCTTCCGTGTTTTTTTTCCACCACCCCCGCCCGAGTGGGACTCAAAGACACGATGACGTAAGGGGGGTGGGGTCTTTGACATCACATCCTCGACGTCACATCCACGACGTGGCATCCACGACG
>Ga0126337_10003255_pt1 | contig 10584 bp, 9 predicted proteins | sample DipCmetagenome_FD_92527 | JGI IMG/M metagenome (GOLD analysis project Ga0126337, IMG submission 92527) | Coral microbial communities from La Bocana,Puerto Morelos, Mexico - Diploria C A metagenome | ecosystem: Host-associated > Invertebrates > Cnidaria > Coral | place: La Bocana,Puerto Morelos... | reverse complement strand
CCTATATAAGGTATATAGGTATGTGCCGCCCCAAAGGGTATGGTTTTCGAGCCGTTTTGGTCTGAAAACGGGTATAGATTTTGAACATTTTGGTCTGAAATTGGGTATGGTTATCGGGGGAACATTCACAAAAGCTTATAAACTTATTTTCCTTCCCAGCAACCAGGGCGAGTAACTGGTGAGAGAGAAACGGAAATAGGTAAAATATATCATTCCAGCTAAATTTTACCTATTACACTTAATCACGTACAAGGTCAGGTCTGAAAACAGGTATGGATTTTTGGCATTTTTTGGTCTGAAATTGGGTCTGGATTTGGAGATGCGGGCGGCACACCCCCACCAAAAATTTCAAGGAGTACCCCCCCGGGGTAGCCCGGATTGGCTTATAGCCAAGTAAATACGGAATCATAACTCTGCCATGGCCAGTCCCAAGCTACGCAGATACCAAAAATGAGAGAAGCCTAGAAGCCTAGAATCATGTCAGATTCTCTTTAAATGTAGGATGTAAAATTCTTGTAAATTGTTACCTCCTCTCCTCTTTATCATTGGGCATCTTATTGACCACTTGTTAGTGTGAGGATCATAACACTCCACTGAGTTAAGACATGCAGCACCATCTCTACCTCCAACCGCATACAGTCGTCCATTAAGAACAGCAACTCCAACAGTGCTTCTTGCTGTTGTCATAGCTGCAATGAAACTCCAATGTTTGGTATCTGGATCAAATCTATAAGACAAACATTTGACATAATAAGAATCAAAATGTAGTATGTTCAGAGGAAATGGGCGAGATGTACTCTTCATAACATTGATTTTGCTTAACATGACTATTTTGTTTAAATTAAATTTCTCCTGACACTGTGTACTCAAGTTGATAATCCATCAAATATTTTCGCTTGCTTGAGATTGGTCCAAGTGCATCACATGACTGAATATTCTGCGTTCATTACAGTCTATGGCTCTAATGAACCTGAATAGGGCCTAATTAAGGCTAATTAGGTTTTTTAAATAGTTGAACAGACAAACTGAAAGTTGTTTGCTGCAACAATGTACAGCATTATACATCATGGTCATGTTGCATTTTATAAAACTGTGTGTACCGGTATTTCATTATTTTCATAAAACGGATTGATGTAATTATTTTGGTCCAATTTTAGGCAATGTTTAGCTCCATCTGATTACGTTACTTTTTTTGGCTCTAATTATGCTGACAAAGAGGCTCAGGAATTTAGGTTTTAGTGAGGTTAGTTTTGGTCCATTTTAGGATGTAGTTTTTAAGGCCCAATTTTGGTTCACTGTGGCCCAATTTTGGTTGAAAAATTATGGCCAATTTTGCCTTGTTTTGTGTTAATTTTTGTATGGGATTTCCCAATTTTCAGAACTGCGTGTGCTGCAAAAAATATTATTTGAAAGATTACAAACACAATGGCCTTTAGTTGGCACAAAAATATGGTAGACATTTTGTTTCTCAGAGGAGGTAATTGTTTTTACATCCAAAATAATGATTTCAAAATATTAAATACTGTATTGAAATGCGCAGGTAGCTTGGTACAAATGAAAAAGTTGGAAAATGAAAATGTGTCACTGCTTCAGTTTCTATTAAAGGAGTATGTTTATCAAGTTTGCCGTTTGTAATCTGTCTATATCTCATTTATTTTTGGTTTTTTATTACAATTAAGAATTTTGGTGTCAATCTACCTCAGGAGACTATCATTTTGAGATTTCCTTCAAGTAATCAAAAAATGACTTAAAAGTTGTGACATTGCTCTTTTAAAGGTAATAAGAACTAGGGTTTTCCCTGACATGCAATATGTGTGGTAGATGAAAACAATCAGGAAGAAGAATAATTTTGAAATACATAATATAGAAAACAACATCCTCAGTTGCCTGCTCTGATCTCCCTGTGCACTTTAGCCATTAAGATTTGCATCTTTAATTTTGTTTATAATCTGTGACATTCTTCACCTTTAACCATCCTTGTTTAAGGTTTATTGTTATCTATTTGGTGTTTTTTCTATCTTAAGTTAGTAAACTACATATATTTTCAGGTTTCCTTAACTTAAAGTAATTTTGTGCATTGCCAAAATACAGTGGGTGAGATCAATGTTACCGGTAGGTGTGACAGTGTTCTGAATAAAATGGTCAACATTGACTTTGACATACAGATCAAGAGACTGGCCTCTATGTAATATGGTCCCACAACTGTTCCTTACCTCTCAACAGTACTCAAGTAAGACCAACCATCATGGCCACCAACGGCATAGAGAGGGCCGTTCAAAGTTGCAACACCCAATCCATGACGATGGGTACTCATGGATGGCACGGGACTCCACTGTTTTGTTCTTGGATTGTAACATTCCACGGTATTCAGAGTCTTCAGACCATCTCTGCCTCCAACAACATACAAATTGCCATCTACCACAGCCACATCGAACTGTAGCCTTCTGGTAACCATTGGTGCCACCACAGACCACTGGTTTTTACGAGGGTCATAATGCTCGATTTGAATTGCTCCCTTGGAAGAGTCCATTCCTAAATTTGGGAGAAAAGAGCCTTTTGTTCCTTATAACAATGTTCATTACATGCACAACAAACAATAAAAAGCCAGATGTGGACGCTACTTCTGCAAAGTGCCCTTTACAAACTTACAGCATTTTATTCCATATCTTAGACATTTGCAAAGAAAGAATGGGTGATTTTATTTACGCTCCCATGAGACAAAAAGTAATTAACTTCTCCCGAAAACAGATGGTAAGAAAAAGAAAACCTTTTTAAAACAGAAATATCGTCTTTGATGATGTGCTGTCACATTGACAGAAGTAATATTGAAAGAAAGGGGAAATTATATTTTTAACAGAGAGCTGGGAAATTTTCACCATTGAACTTTGAAAAGATCAGTAAATATTGAAGTCACACCCAGCACTTTAATACACTCAACAGGAAAACGAAGGGCTTTTCAACATTTTGACAAGAAAAGACAATCAATCAGCCGCACTTCCTGACAAGAGATAGTGATCTGAATATGCCATTGTTTCCAATTTGAGAACACGAGTTTTACATGAAGCCGTGCAGCCTGCTTATGCATGCATGTGAGCTTATTTTTAATAAAATCTTACAAGTTGACCTTTTATACAAGGTGAAATATGCAATTTACATCATGTAGTACCTAAGTACCTAACACCAACAATTAACATTTGAATTTGGATTTTTTTTTAACATTTTTGAGGACAAAAGAGTGAAAAAAGAGATCGAGAAAGCCTATTGTTTATTTTTAAACGTATTTAGTCGTGCTTTCCACTTACCACCAACTACATAAAGCTTTCCCACTGTTGATTTTCTTGGAGTTGTCCTTGAGTTTTGAAATTGAAAGCGCCGTTTGGGGAGAAGTTGGTATTTCATGGCCTCCATAATAAGCTCCCTGCAGGGCATATCACGAAAAAGACATGACATCTCGACCTTATCGACAAGAAATTCTGGTGCGAGCAGTGGCAACCGAACTAAACCAAGCAATCTCGGCAAAACCTTTCTTCTATTTTCTTCATCGTGTTCTGCCCAGGCACGCAGAGCATCAAAAATTTGAGATTCCGAGTTAACATTCAAGTCATCGCTCGAGAGAAGCTGACCCACGCATTCGGCATTCAAAAGCAGGAATTCCTGATTTTTGACAACTTCAACAAAGCGTTCTTTGGTGAAAGCGTCAGCAATTTTGAAAAGTTCGGTACAGTTGTGGCCATCCGCAAAGGCACGAATACCCAAACAGTTTGTTGGATGTAGTTGATGCTTCATAAATTCCGAGCAAGCTTCTTTCACTTCATCAATCTGTAAAATGCAAGACACCGAGAGAAGGCCTTCAACGTTATCCACCCGAATTTCAATGTGAGAAGTGTAGGCATACTGGATGAGGGCTTCAACTGCTTGAGGATCCATATCGCTCAAATGTACGACTTCTTGGCGGTTTTCAGCCAGGTCACCAGTGAACATAGCGCTAAAATAATCGCTAAAGGCAGCAAGAACAAGGCGATGAGCTTTTATCCTTTTCTCCCCAACCACTAAAACAATGTCACATAGTTTAGAATTCTTCCGAAAGCCGTCCATTTTCTTTAGAGCTCTTTTAAGATGGTCGTCGCAGGCGAAGATAACCGCGTCCCCGTCTTGCTCCATTTCACCAACAAAATTTCTTTGAGAAAATTTCCTGACGTTTGCTCATGCTGTAGGCACTTCAAATCATGTTTGCATCTCCTGCTTTGTTGATCACACTTTTATATCTAACTGCAATACATGATGTACACCTACGTGAAGGATCGCAGGAAGCTTATCCTCCCACGCAGGCTCGCACGTAACAAGGAAAGATCAGGAAAGATTGTGTGACTAGGCGTTACTCTCCTCAAGCCTTCCCTGTCAGTCCAAGTTATGATCCAAAATGGCGGAATTGTGCAAAGTCTGAAATGTCTTGGCGTTCCGTTTTATGTAGTTCTACTCGCATTTCAACATGGATTCGTCCGTTAGGGATCAAAAGAAACCTTGCTACAAGTTCTGAAGCTAAACATACGGGTGAAAGTCATCTAATTCAGCGCTTATTTCAGGGAATTATTCGAGGGGACCGTGGTAGTTTAGCCCAAGCAATTACATTGGTGGAGACGCTTCATCCCAGTAAATACCATCAAGCACAAAAACTGCTCGCGAGAGTGGTGAAGTATTCAAAACATGCTCCTCCATTCCCAAATGGCCGACATTGTTCCTTTAGGATTGGTTTATCAGGGCCTCCGGGAGGGGGTAAATCCACATTTATTGAGACATTTGGAACTTTTCTGACCAATAGGAAGCATCAAGTTGCTGTCTTGGCCGTAGATCCGTCATCTTCCACAACAGGGGGATCCCTGCTGGGTGATAAGACTCGCATGACTGAACTGTCACGAAATCCTAATGCCTACATCAGACCTTCACCCTCATCTGGAACTCTGGGTAATTTGCAATTGAAGAATGTTTATTTATTTCATCATCATCACCATCATCATCATCATCCACCTCAGTGTCCTTTCCTCATGTAGGAAACTGTGCTGAGTTAAAACATAATTCTACAGTCAAACCTCTATCACAGAAACCAAAGTGCCAGATTAGAGTATCACATAATAGAGGTGTTTAGTATATTCCACATATGTGAATAGTGCTTTTCGCGCATGCTGATTGGCTAGCTTGGGGGTGATTAGCCAAGTACTATTCACCTCCGAGCAGCCAAAGAAAAACAAAATGGCTTCCACTTTCAAATAAAGTTACTCTGACTTGAACAAGTAAAGTTACTCTCTGGTCCACTAGTTATTCAGCTTGTGTGGTATATACTAAAATAATTATTCACCTCAGTGTTGGTAAAAATTGTGGATATTTACCTCCACTTCGGTGAATAATTGTTAACTATTTGCAGTAGAAATAATTGGAAGTCTGGTTTCTACAGAATGCAGGGCCACTTTGGACCACCTGTTTTATATTTGTCAAAACCTTTTGAAGAATGAAGCATAACACAATAGTCGTTATTGTGATTCAATAAGATGTAAATACATGTAGATGGTTCTGTATTCTGTAGTTTAGCTTGGAGGTGCTGTAGTATAGAGGTCTCTATGAGGGAAAGTTTGACTACAGCTGTGTACTGAAACCCCAGCTTCCAACTGCCATATTGGAGGTGAGCTCCATAAACGGGAAGATTTTGTCTTAAGAAGAATGATGTTATCTTGTTCTTTTTAGGTGGTGTAAACCGCAGTACAAATGAAGCTATTCTCCTCTGTGAAGCTGCTGGTTATGATACTGTTTTAGTGGAAACAGTTGGTGTTGGTCAGTCAGAGATTGCTGTTGCACACATGGTTGACATGTTTGTGTTGCTAATTCCACCAGCTGGGGGTGATGAGTTGCAAGGAATCAAGAAAGGCATTGTGGAGATGGCTGACCTTGTACTAGTTAATAAAGCTGATGGAGAACTTATCATTCCAGCACAAAGAATTCAGACAGAATACATCAGTGCTTTGAAACTGCTAAGGAAAAAATCACTTCAGTGGAATCCTTCGGTAAGATTCCCCCTGTACAACCATTTTTTGTGTTTCTTCCCATGCTATGCAGACTGTCTCTTCTCTGTGTGCAGACATCTACAGACAAGGCAGTACTAGATGTTTGCATACAGGCTTCTTCTCTGGATCTTTATAACTTATTTACACTTCTTGGTTACTTCTGTCCCTTTAGGTTCTGCGTGTTTCCTCTCAAACTAGTGAAGGAATTGAGAAAGCTTGGGAAAACATGGAACAGTTTTTCAACATCATGCTGGAAAATGGAGAACTTGAACAAAGACGTTGTAAACAACATGTGATCTGGATGTGGAATCACATTAAAGAACAAATTATGGGAAGATTTAAATCAAATCCTGATGTGCAGAAAGAAATTACTCATTATGAGAAGTTAGTAGCTGATGGAGATGTAACTCCAGGCATGGCAGCTGATGTACTCCTTAAAATATTTTCACAGTCATCTACAGCTCCAATAGTGCCTTCTTTAAAGATTGTATGATAAACCACAACGACTAAGATTGTCATATGCATGTGTTTGCTATAGATAGACATGAAACATTAAATCATCTTAGAAAGCAATAAAATATCAGTGTACTATATCATAAGTTAAAACTGAAAAGGTATGTTAGTCTGGTAAAAAAAGGCAACATGTTATTTCACAGTACAACTACTAGTTTCTTCTTTACAATAGTAATTTAATAGATACATCAGAGAACTGACAAAGTTTCTAAAATACATGTTTGCTTTCCAGCAATTGAGAACGAGAACAATCTGTTTACAAATAGGTAGCTTTGAGCTGAAAATTTAATCCCGGACAGGTAGATATCTTATTCAGGCAAATTAAATGAAACAACTCAGTGTTGATATGGTTTTTCTTTTGGTTTTGTTGAAGGAATTTTTTTGTTCATAGTATAACAACAAAATTAAAGTGGCTTCAGATAAAACCAAAACCTACTTGAAATGCAAGCTCTAAGACATGGCGTATGAGTCATAATTTTAACTTTCAGCTTAGAAAGGCATACATTCTGCCTACAGGACTAGGTTTTCTTCCCTGCCTTCGTACCTACCTGATTGTGGGTTTTTGTTTCTCCCCTTGTGTGCTCTACCACATCCAACCTCATTCCCAGGGACTTTTCCCAAGCCAGGGAAAAAATGAATTGCTCTCCCTGATTGATGCATGACACTTAAATGGATATAAATATGCATATTTTATGTTATATTTTATTTATTTATTTTTTTAATTTCGTAATTTTGACACTGAAGAAGGGCTATTCCCAAATTGTTTTTGATTTTTTTTTGCACAAGATGACACTTTGACATAGTTTTACCTTATTAGTTTTCAACTTTCTAGCCTTTTCTTTTGAATTTTTGCAAGTAGTGTATTAACTAGTATAACATAAAATTGATAATCCTAGTCGGTCAGTTGTAGAAACAGACATCAGGGGAAAAGGGGGGCGTGAGGGTACAGGAAAAAAGCAACACACCCCTCCCTCCACACCCGGCCCAAAACAATTGTCTGCTCAGCGGCTTCCCGCCAAAACGTGCAATTTTTTCCATTCCTGAAGTGATTACATCTCACCGCCCAAATAAATTTCTCGCCCTTGACTGAGCTGTTGTGTACTACTAATCATGCGTATTGCCGAGTGCTTCCGTTCTGTTAGCTAGTTAAGCTGTTAAATTTGTACACATTGGAGCGATTTCCGTGCAATGGAAGATATATTTTCGGCTTCGCGGGAAGGCAATCTTCGATTTGTCAAGACATGGCTCGAAAACACTTCTAACGACCTGAATCAAGGGTGAGCAGATTACAACAGTGAAAACACTTTCACGTATGTTTGAGAACTACAAGGAATGACTAGAAACAAAAATTTCGAACTTTTGAAATAGTCGTTCACCATTTTGCTAGATTTTATAAAAAGAACTCACAATAATTACCTTGAGGCTTCACGCTAGTTTCCGAGCATTGTGAACTGTAGTATTGTACTGTATTGTCCTACAGCTGTTTATATATTTTTTAAAGTTCATTAACGTAGATCATTTGGCTTTGAAGGTTTGAGTTTGCTGAAATTATGTTTCGTTTAGCCTTAGCCTGGTTGGATATCGATCATCTTTCTTATGATTTATTACAGTGACGATCACGGCTTTACTCCGTTGCTTTGGTCGGCAAGAGAAGGCCAGACGGCTGTGTTCGATTTGCTTTTGTCTAGAGGAGCCAGGATCACTGCTTTGAACGATGGCGGCGATAATGGTTTGCATTTGGCAGCGAGTAAAGGAAACAAGGAAATTATTCAACGGGTAGGCATATTTTAATGCCTTGCTTGCAAATTTTAAAAATTATCTGGTCTCAGTCACAACACGTAAACAATGAACAGTTAGAACAGTAATTTGCTTTCAAGAAAATTAACTCGAGATCGCTAAAGTAAACAACAGATCTCATCAAGGAGTGGTTTATGACGTTGAAATTTGGATGGGGTTAACAAATTAAGTTTTTCTTTTTGTCTTGTAAATAAATTGACCCAGTGAACAATTGCGGCATAACCTTAAAAATTCAATAAGTGTCACCTTTATTTTAATTCAAATGCTACTATAATGATAAATTAAATTGCTGCAAATGGATATTGCTATTGTTCAAGCCGATTTTTGTTTGTTATTTTACACCTAATTTCTTCATATCTGGAGCAATTTTGAAACTGTAGAGTGAACAGAACAATTCCTAGATCAGATAAAAAGCTTCTGGACCCAATTTTTTCTTGACTACAATTCATCACCCTAAGTTTGTGTTCAAGCCCTGGTTGCAGTTGTGGTGTTATGTTCATACACAAAAAAAACTTGTTGATCTTCACAGTAACTTTTGTTACCCAGAAGTCTAACAACAAACTTTCAGTGTAGCATGACAAAAGGCTTTGGTGTATTTACCACATCCCACCCAAAGAGAGAGCAACTCATCTAGCTATGTAATGCTGGGGGAACTGCAGTGAACTCCATCAGTTCATCTCTAAGTTTCTATACTCTAAAACATAGGTTGATAGTTCATTTGGTTGGTTTCTTTTGCAGCTGCTTAAAAATAAGTGTCCAGTGAATGGAATCAACAATCATGGCAACACACCTCTTCATTATGCTTGTTTCTGGAACTCTGAGACATGTGCCGAGGTAATACACAAACTCTAACAATTATGGTACATTTCACAGAAACCCTTACTACTCTTTGTAACTTTTCGGCCATTTATACAATAACATTAAGATTTCACCCACGAACAAGGCAACCATGATACTTCTTGTTTATTGAGGCTTGCCGGTAGCACATTAGCATGAGACATGAGAACAACATCCCAGGGGGGGGGACTACCATATGAAAAAGATAGGGTCTTCATCATACTTCTTTAAAAGACACTTGGTATGTCTTAGTGTCCAAAGGTCCAAAGTGGTAGCTTTAAGTTATTGAACCATGACAGGAGATAATATGCCACGCCCACAAAACAGAATCTTGGTACCTCTTTCTTTTTGAAAATTTCTGATGTGCATGTCGTCGTTTTTGGATGGGAGTCCCTCCTTCCCCAGAGACATTTTATGCCATCTCAACCAAGGCTACATTCAGAGAGTACATTCAGTACAGTCTTAAGGTGTTCCCTAATAATTGTTAGGGCTGTAGCTGATTCTTGTGTTGTTGTTTATACATTTATAGGAACTTGTTAAGCGTGGTGCCTTAGTATCACAGTGTAACAAATATGGAGAGACTCCACTTGATAAATGCAAACCCTATTTGGCAGAAATTTTAAGAGGTGACTAAACAAAATCATAAGTAAATTTTTTTTATATATTCTCGCTGTTGGGCACATTTGAATATGCCATAGAAAATGAACCATTATTGAAATAAACTTAGTTGTTATTTTTTTTAGTATTTTTTTTTAATTGATTGTAATGCCTAATCTTTTATCAGTGCACTTTGGTGGTATAGCAGCCATGTTAGGTCATGCCAAAGCACTTCTGAAACCAAATTAAACAAGACCAAAAAGCTATTTATGAGCCCGAAGGGGGGGTACTCCCTATAATGGCATATACGGGGAGGCTCCATCTGAAAGGGGTACCTTTTTCAGGCTTCAGGTATATAAAAGGGTAGGGATTTCACAAGTTTAGGTATATGAAAGTGCAGGAAAATCTTCATTCAGGTATTAAAAAGGGCCTTGAATTAAAAGAGATCAAGCAGACGCAACTTATGACTGTTTCATTTTAATTTATTACACGCTACGTGAGAGAAATGATAAGAAGACTTCCTGTTTTAGCGATTTATTCATAAGTCTTTTTAAGAAGGTATATGAAAGGGGTGCCTTTCTCCAATAAAAGGTATACGAAAGGGGTGCCTTTTCTGAAAAATGGTATATTAAAGGGTAAGGGGTTGGACCTCGGGGCAGAGCCTCCCCGTATAAAACTTTTTTGAGTTCCCCCCCCCCCTCCCGGGGTAGTACGAAACCTGCAAACCGTTGTTCTAATTTTAAAACAAGGCTCTCTTTTCGTATGTGATAATTATCGACCTAATTCT
>Ga0126337_10003254_pt1 | contig 10584 bp, 3 predicted proteins | sample DipCmetagenome_FD_92527 | JGI IMG/M metagenome (GOLD analysis project Ga0126337, IMG submission 92527) | Coral microbial communities from La Bocana,Puerto Morelos, Mexico - Diploria C A metagenome | ecosystem: Host-associated > Invertebrates > Cnidaria > Coral | place: La Bocana,Puerto Morelos... | reverse complement strand
TTTTATAAAATATTTCTAAAATTTAACAAAGCGTGACGTCACAACTGTGTTTACATACTCTCATCTAAACACACCTATCAACCAATGACAGCGCGCGTACTGTCTTGAATATTTTATAAAATTTAGTGGTGAACTCTAATGGGTGATATTGTTGGTTTCCAGTCCCTCCTTTATTGTTTATATTGCTTGTCCAATCACTGCACAGAGATAGATTTTGGAGCAGATTTCAAAATGGCTTCTTGTTCTTGTTTACTCTCTGCGTCTCTGAAGGCAAAATAAGGGTTTCTTTGATGTTGATGTGATCTGGCTAGAGTTGTAAAGAATGAATACCAATACAGCAAGTAGCAGTGACTTAAGCAGAGGTCCATTTTCAGCCACGAAACTTGTAAGTGTTCCTTACGACGGCGACCTTGCCTTATCTGACATGTACAAGTTTGAAAATTAAGCTTAATAATTTTTTGTTACATGTACAGCTGTAACTTTGAAATTTGGTACAGATTATTCCAAGCTAAATGGAAAACGAAATTCTGTAAGTTTAATTATTTCATGCTTCTTTCCCTCGAATAGTGGAACGAAGTTGTACAACAGATGAAAAGTAGTGTTCCAGTGAAGAGAAGAAGATGGCGAATGAAAGTTTTCGAAGATGTGTTTGTGGCGTCTGAGGCATTGGATTGGCTTCATGGATTCCTGAAAGGGAGTCCTAACTTTGGAGCTGATGTTACTCGACAACAGGCTGTGCAATTGTGTCAAAAGTTTTTAAAAAATGGTATCATAACAGATGCGCGTGGAAAGCAATACAATGGAACGTTCGAAGACAACAGCCATCTATATCGGTTTACAGACAAGGTTCACTATTCTCCGTATAAGACAAGCCGCTCCCCAAGAAATGAAAAGGCTCTAGCACCTAAAATTGAGAACGCTAAGAACGTAATAGTACCTAGTGAAACTAAGCATTCGAACGCTATTTACAAAGATGAATCAACAGTTGGTTTAAAGGGATTGCAACAAGAAGACAGGCCGATGCGATCCGTGAGAAAAGGACATAAGTATAATCTCAGATCCACTCCATGTACAGTGGAACCTTCAAGAACACCCCTCGTCAACAAAATAAATGTTTTGAGTTCTACTAGAACTGATCCAACTCATGGACCAGTCAAAAGCGTAGCTAAACGCAGAAGAATTTGTAGGGAAGACAATGATCTTAAAGAAGTGATAATGAATCCAGCAGCATTTGTTGCTCATAACCGACGCTCGTTGACTGACAAAGAGGTCAGTCAAGTCTGGTGGAACATTGCTACCACTCGGTGAGTACTAGAGCTTACTCTTACCATTTAACAAGACGGTAAGGGAAATTAAGCTCATCGCCAATTGATTAGCTTGGGAAAGGTGTCATAGGGAAGGTGGAGCTGAGATATGAGCACCTGGTACTGTCACACTGACAGAGTCGGTGCTGGTTCCCACGAAAGGTAGGGAGGCGAAGGAACAAAGGCATTCAACTAGCACGGATGGCACTGAAGGCAAACACTATTCACAGTTGTATACACAATTTTATGAGTTATGAAATTAAAGCCTGGAAAAAATTGCTAGAAGAATTGCATTGTGATACTGGCTCAGTATTTATTATTATATAGTGTTAGTTATTACTGGTGAAGAGCCATTTTATGTTTGGAATATGCTGTTGTCATTTATCTTTATTATTGTTTAAGAAATAGAAGACATGTACTGTGTTTCTATCGAATTATAGAAACACGAGTGAAAGTTTAAGAGAACAAGAAATGCTGTGGGGACATGAGACTCGGGCAAGTGCTTCCACAATTTTTTTGAGTTCTCCCTAACTTTCACTTAAGTTTCTATAACTCGATAGAAAAACAGAGCAGCTTTCTGTTTCTTTTAGAAAAAATCACGATGCAAAAAGAAAATCAAGTTGATTATTATCACATTTAAGAAAAACATTTAAATTCATTTTCTTCCCATTTTACAGGGGGATAACTTTGTAAATGTAGTAAATTGTAAAAATGTTTGGCATATATATTCAACTATGAGTGCCAAATAGGTAGAAGTGCTTTGCCAGGTGGTAGAGAGTCTTTGTCCTTAGTATTTTCTGGGCTATACCAGGTTTGAGCAAGTTATAACTAAACTGATTTGTACTTCTTTTAGTTTAAAGAGGCTAATGGATCTTGATGATTCATTTGTGAACTCGTTGAAAATTGAAGGCTATGATATCAGTTGTGTGTGGCACAGTTCAGAGGCTCAGAGAATCCCCAGAGGTTAGACTACACCTGTCATTGTTTCATATGCTTTCTCTGCTTCTGTTTTGATGTTATGTTCTATGTTGCAAAACATTTTCTTTTCTAGATCCTCTCTTCTCCTCTACTTCCAAATGTATGCAAAGACATCTTGTCATCCACCACACCCAAAGATTACTGTTCACCTCACTACCAGGATGAGGAAGTCTTGCCACTAAATAAAGTCCCCTCGCCACCAAATTACTAAGGATCTAATGACATTAAACTTAAATTCCTTCTACTTTGTGTAGTTGTGTAACTCACACAGCTGGTGTAAGATTGAAGTGTTAATTTGCATTTGTCAAAAAAAAGTGTCAATCTTTGAGTGAATTTCTCCTTAAAGATAGAGAACATTATTTCAAGTTTGGGAGAATTTGAAAAAGAGGGGAAAGGCATGCATGAAGCTCAGTTGATCAGATCAGACAGCATGTTCTTGTAAACTTTAGGAAATGTTTTTACCACTATTTTCAGCTTTTAACTGTCTGATTATTCACTCTATGACTATACAATAATGTGGTTTAGTGACCAAGTGTGAGGTCAAGATAACTGGATATTGGGCATGTTCTTTGTCCTGTTTATTGACTGATATGCAGTCAAGGTCCATGAACATCCCCAAAATTAGAAAGAACTACAGGTCAATATGTAGTCTTCTAGACTGAACAAGCTTAGTCAATAGAAGATATTCAATCATTATTTGTTTAAATAACTGCGTGATTTTGAGTGCAATTTGGAATAAACAAGCAGGAGTACATTTTTTCAAAGGCTTACAAAATTGTATGAATACATAGAGTGGTTGTGATTTGTAATCTTAAGACAATTTATAAGTGCTTATTGATTCCAAATTGTATGAGAATAATCCTGTGAATAATCTTGTATTCTTGTTAATAACTTGTTAAACTTGAAAAAGGCTATTTGCAGCACTGTACATTTATTGATCAATTGGGCAGGATCATTGCAGTGCTTATCTTGGAAATTTCTGAAAATATTCTCAAAAATCCTCATAATGTTAGAGTGCCATCAGCAATCTTTAGAGGACCTTGGGGGAACTTCAACTGCCATCAAAATAACTTGGATGACAGGCACTGTACTATATCTAATAATAATAATAATAATAGTAATAATAATAATTATAATAATAATAATAATAATTATAATAATTATAATAATAATAATAATAATAATAGTTCATCTTGTCTGCTAAGAGATCTGACATGTTTAGTAATCAAGTATATTAACATAACATGGAAAAAAGCATGTTTCTGTTGATGCATAACTTCTTTTGTTCTATCAGCTATAGAAGTTTTGCCCCAGTGGTTGATATCTGCAATGAAGTGCCTCATACACTGTAAGTTTATCATTTTGAAATAAAAATTTGGGAGTGTGAAGATCACATGTATACCTTATGTATCTATGTGTAGGTTTTTATCCCACTGAAGTCATGTTAAAAGAAGTTAGTATGTTGCTCTTGTTTTTAGCATATGTAATGCAAACTACAGTATGATTGGCTAATTCTAGGACATTATTGATTGTAATTACTTGTATTATGTTAAGGGCCAAATGGTGATTACTGCAATCGAAGCTTTCCAAAGTATGCAGGTTTTGAGCGGGATGTGTTCAAAGCTATTGTGGAGTTCTTTGATGATGAAGATAAGCGACCACTTGTCCCAGGACATTTGCTAAAGGTTTTCAAGAAGACAGTAGGTAAAGAAACGACATGTAAATGCATCCAACCACTAAGCCAACACTAACCCACCAAAATTAGATGCTTTATCATTCCACAACTAAACTGCCAGCAAGATTTGCTACTACTGTGTCACGACAACTGACTTCAGCTTCGATTTCTTTCTCAGATTATTTGTTGAAATGCAAGCTGACAGCCATGCGTTCTCTGCAGTACTGCTGTTTGTTGATTCCAATTAAAAACAGAGAATTGCTGCAAATGTTGTTGAAATTTATGGTCAAGCTGATGGAGAATCACGTGATTTCCTTAAGCGATGAGTTACCCACCAAAGAAATGGTAAGACAATGGTTGATTGCTAAAACAGAACGCTCCACTGTGATACAAAACTTGTGTTTAGTGTTAAACACAAGAAGTCCTTGGATGTTTTAGCGTGTGATTATTGATTGGTTGATTTGTTGTTGTAATTCTTCATTGTGCACAGCTTGTCCAGTCCTTTAGTAGAGCAATATTTGGTGTTTCTGCTGACATGGATGCCATTAGACTTGTTTACTTTATGATGGAAACGTTTCCTGAATTTTTCAAGGTAAGGCCCGGACATTTTTCAAACAAATTTAAAGACCTTGCATATTAAAGGCTGTTTGCCTCTGGTCAGTCTAGTCAGTTAGTTTATGGCCCGGGGAGGGGGTACTCCCAGAAAAATTTGGTAGGAGTCTGCGGCCCACTTCCCAAAACACTTACCTATTTATGACCAAAATCTCTGATTTCCCTACCCTATTTATGACCTGACCAAAAATTTGATACCCTATTTATGATCTGACTCTTACATCATTAGGGGAAGAGGTTTTGTTGCTGGGTTATCTAGCATGCGTGGCAGGCGTTTAACGGGGTAGAGGAAGGCAAAGCGCGGATGGGAGAAGGAGGGCGCGATGAAGAAGTAGCTTCTTCTAAAGAAAAAACGAATTGAAGACTAGAGTGCAAAAATCGATACCCTATTTATGACCAAAATGGCGGCAAAATGGCTAAAATCGATACCCAATTTAGGACCAAAAGGGCTTAAAAACCATACCCTTTGGGGCCGCACATACCTATATAGCCCATATAAGGGAGTACCCTGTAAACCAAATTGAGGTGAGATTTTAAATTACGTTTAATTATCGTTGGGTGAATCCACGTTCTTTGTGACTTCGTTAATAGATGCGACGACTTTTAATAAGTGCTTATTAAATCCATCATGCAACAGTTTGAGTCCAGATGTTAAAGAGATGTATTAAGAGGAACTCACTAAAGTTGATTGCTTGTAATGTTATCGATATCGCAGAATCCTGAAGGACTTCAATTTCAAGTGGAGCAGCGGCTCTTATTCTTGAAGAATTGTCGACAAAACAAGGTTGGTTCATGTCTCGTTTCTCATTCGTATTATGATTTTCACTCATTATTATTATCGTTTTAAACATAGTTTTTTGATGACTGTTTTTAGCCAGTTATCGTGCCACTTGAAGGCCCGGTTGTGTCCTTTTGTGAACGGGTCACGCCACAAGAGTACAAAGAACAATCTCTAATTACATCACAACGCTCCTTGAAGGACCTTCTCAACAGCATCGTCGATGATGAAAGTTTAAGCGCGAAAGACAAGAAAAAACAACTGAAACAGGTAAGTTTCCCCAAGATATATTTTGATGTCAGGACAACCTTAGCAGAAAGTATAACAACATGACCCACAAACAGATCATTAGGTGATGTTCGCATGCTCAGTACCCACCGGGTAGGGAGATTAACCCTGTATTTCTCCTGTTGAATCCTTTACATGCCTGCTCTTAGTTTCATTTTATGCGATATAGGATAGTCGGAAATTACTTACTTGCTCTCTAGTGATTACACGGTGGGAACAAAGACACGGGAACCCGATGTGCGTCTTGCCGATTATTTTTCTTTCGGGCTTAAATGCTCCACCATCTCACTAAACATCCATTGAAAGTTTAAAGTCGGAAATCCATCATAGTGCTTTTTTACTTTGTTAGTTTGAGAAGTCTTATCCTGATATCTATCAAGCCAAGTTTCCAGAAGACAACTTATCAACTTGTTCACAGAGGTCACTGAGATCAGAGAAACTTAGACAAGTTATAAAGCCGCTGGCCATACTAAAGAACTTGCGATAACAGAACTCCATCGAAGGACCAAACTTGGTGAGGTCTTAGTCTTAATTGGATTGACCATTAGTTGGACTGTGGAGTATCTATTGTGTCCGTTGATCCCTATGGTACAACCGTTTATTGGTAGTCGCTTCCAAGAACAGTTTTATTATTTCCTCGTCGCGCAAAATGAAAAGACGTAGACTTGCATAACAGATTATTTTATTATATTTTTTATATGATATTTAGCATTTTAATGCTTTCACATCGAGATGAAAAATTAATTATATATACTATTTCTGGCAGAACTGTCATCAGATGAAAGTCGAGTACATCAATCATAGCCGGATTCTTTTTATGGGATTTTACATTTTTATTTCAAGAAGATTTCTTAACCAAAATTTCAACCGCGCCTCAGGTCCGCCCCCTCAGGACCGCCCCTCAGGTCCATCCCCTCAGGATCTACCTCCTCAGGTTGGGAGTAAGAAAGTGGTAGAGGCGGATGAAATACATGTTTCTAAGAATTTTGAATCTTGTTTATTGGAGTTCAACAATTAGGACCGTATCCATCATTATATATTCATTATTCCATATCAGTGAAAAACAAAGCTATTTTTGAAAATATATTGTGAATAAAGCTACTTGTTTTGTTGTCTCACAAGTCACACTAGCTCACACTAATGGTATTGTATTGTTTTTTTTTAATTCCAAAGCTTATGGCGGAATGTTTTACCCTGCAGCGAGAGAGAGCATACTCTCTTCTTATCCACAAGTCATTTTTTATTATAATTATTTCTTTGAAATCATGAAAATGAAGGCAAAACGCACGAACGACTCCCAACGCACATGCTACACACCCTCTGCAACATAATAGATATATAGTAGCGTAACCAATCAGAGAATGAGAACGCTAGTATATTTTTACATAGAAAAACAGGTTAAACCAATCAGCGCGCGTACTTGCTTTGGGAAGACTAAAGATTAATGAACATAGGTTAGAAAAAAAACTGGCTTGGCTATTGGTTGACTCGCGACTCGAGGTTGACTTGGGCTCGGGGTTACCTCGTGTAGCTGTACAACTCCTTTTCCACAACACGTTTTGTTACTTCTTTGAAATCCTCCCTTGCCCAAAAAATAATTGTCTAAAATTTGTCATACATCCTAAGAAATTTGCCGGTTTAGTTTTAAGCGGCATTAATGACTATTGCGTTCATTATCGCAGGATCCAGTTTGTATACAGTGTGCAATCTTTTCAGCCTGATTTACTCCTGTAAAGTATCCGCCATGAACGTAGCCGTTGTACAGTTCATCAGTTGCTTCGCCGGAGAAGAACACGCGTCCGACGGGTTTTTGAAGGTTGACGTAATCATTACTAGATATTCCGATTGGTAGATTTGCCCATGAGCCGAAGAAAAACTTGTCAAGTCCCCATCTTGGATAGTAAATGTCTATTGGGTCGGGAATGCTTGTACCATACATTCTTCTTAGAACTGTCATGATTTCTTGTTTGGTTTGTTCGTTAGTCTGGTATTCGAGTCTTATGGACTCTTCTCCCGTGACTGTGATCAGAAGTATATTGGTCCCCTTCGGTAGACGAGAATCTGCTTCTAAATTCTGCATCATAGAATAGTAACCTCTTATTTTAGAAGCATAAAGAATGTACTCTTTATCATCCCAAAATTTCAAGGGAAACTTCAAAAAAATCTTGGTATATATGACCATATTAAGCTTGAAAATCGCCTCTAATTTCCAATTAGGAAGTTCGGGTGTAAACCGGATAAGTCCGCTTTTAAGCACACCGATACTAAAAGTCACAAGAGCGTAATCTGCGGTGTATACGTCACCGTCGTTGGAAGTAACAAAGACACCTTTCGTATTCCACTTAATTTCCTTCACAGTTGTGTTCAACTGTAACCGCGAGTCCCTCGGTTCGAGAAACATGCCCGCCAAGCAATCCACAATATGTACGTACCCTCTGGAGTCTGTAACAAAGAATTGTTCCCCCTTTGCTGAGTGAATGGTTCCATTGTCGGCTATCTTTGTTCTTAGTGAAATGTATTTAGGTGGAACTGCATATTCAAAGTCGTATTCAAAGTACTCTGTAGCCATTTCTTCTGGAATGGAAGGTAACCAGTTTGCAAGTCGCAGACCAACTCGGGCAGAAATGTCCTCATATTTCAACTTTCTGCGCGTGATTTGCATCTTCTCGATGATGTCCTCGTCATGTTTCAGAAGGGTCATCTTTCCTTTTTTAGTTGTGTCAAATCCACTTTCATTTCTTATTACAAATGATCTGTTTTCAAGCTTTCCATGCAATCCACATTTTAGCGCTAATGTTTCGATGGGATTTCCCTTGACCCCTTGGATCCAGTTTGCTCCAAGTTCGATGGTACTGTTGTGAAATGTCATTTTTCTCATTCTTCCACCAATCCTGTCCGTTCCTTCTAAGATAACGAAATCTTTGATTCCCAGGTCACTCAGCGTTTTTGCGGCGGCAATTCCAGATATACCTCCGCCAAGAACCAAAACGGTCGCATTTCTTTGTTTTGCCGTAACATGGGTTATGATGGAGGCACAGGGCAGGAATGCGAGCAAATAAACTGATGTTGGGTTGGCCATCCTCATCCAAAAGGAACCTGATAAATGAAACCGAACAATGATCAAAAGTGTCGAAATTTGAAATTTGAAAACCTCGTGATCTCCACGTGGTACGTCGCGAGCTCCTGGGTTAGAGCGACCGTAAGAGTACTGGGTTATAATACGTCATCAAAACATGAACTAGGACATGAACATTGCGAAGGTACTTCAACAGTGACAAAGATGAAAAGATATTTTAGCAGTGTAGAACTGCTTAGACATTCAAGGCTGCCGATTTTTGGGACTTAAAATACTGGTTGAAGTTATCTTGATCGTCGACATGCCAGTGGAGGGAACAAACCCTCTCATAAACGCTCGAGATAGGTTATTCCGCGCCCTGTTTTTCAAAATGGCGCTCATGTATGCCCGTTCTTTTCCTCCCCCTGTCCGACTACTTTTGGAGATGGGAGTGCTCATGAAGGTATTTATAATTATTATGTCTTACTTATGGTATTGAAAGGTATTATTTAGGGCTATGTTGTCATCAGAGAGTTGGATATGAACAACGTTCTGTGGTACAATTAGTTGAGCACACAAACTGATTGCGTGATTTTGGCAAAGATGAGTTTTTCCTTGAATGTCGCGTAGGATACCAGTTACGTTTTCATCCTGCTGTCAGATTACTTGTGACTCCCTGCTCAATACTGTTTCAGCGAACAATAAAACCTACCAAGGAATACGTATACGACTTCATGCAATAGACAAATAACTATTTCACAGCTGATGTTGAACCTTGTTTGACTACAGTTCATTTAACGAAAGAAGCATGTTTTGTTTAAGACTGGCAGCTTAAATAAATATGTTCTACTTACATCTGATTTTTCTTCAAATATTAAAAACATCCATTTGCATCTCTGTAACACTTTGTTGTTAAAACTACATTCACTTGGTTGGTTTGGCTGAAGTCCAGTGAGTTAATTTCGACCCTGTGATGGGATTAATTTATATGCATGCATGTGAAATAGCCTACTTTCTATTAGCACCCATATGGATGTTTACATTGTACTTTGTCTAGGTATTGTTACCAAGCCTTGCTTTAAATGTGCAAAGTTGCAAGCTCTGACAAAGATGAATTCTCAAAGCAGTAAAGATAAAAATAATGTTCATGTGAAAACACTATTCAGTTTTATTAAAACTTTTGGATATAATGTCTTGTGGGTAAATTTTGAGTTAATAACCAAACATATAACAAGAAAGTCCAGATCCAATCCTTGGAATTTTGTCTTCATGAGATTTGCTGTAGAGGATAGTAGCAAAACATTTTTTTTTTTTTTTTGCCACTGAAGAATAGTTTTGAGCTTGCACGAAGATTCAAGCTTGAAGTGATTGTGGTTTGTTTTGACAATCGGCAGTGAGGAATGTTTGACCATAGATAAAAAGAAAGGGAGTGTTTGTAGGTCACTGCATAGCAAATCTATTATAATACAAATTAACAGTGTCATACTGTTGTGATTCTACTTAGTACTCCCCTTCATTTAAGTATTGTCTTTCTAATAAGGGCCCCACCTTGAGTGCCATATTTACAGTAAGTATCCCTATTCTAATATAATGTACCAGTACACCCCTCTCCTTTCTGTTGTGTTCCATTAAGCAATAGCAATGGCGTTGTATTATGTTCCAAAAAGAAAGGTACTGTCCCTGATAAGAACTCCATCTCTGATAAGTGCCCTTCCTCAAGCTATCAAAGGTCAATTAGATCCTAGGGCACTAAGTCAAATCCTTGTGGTAATTTGGCATTTGATGTACAGTTGTAAATAGCAGAAAAAAATGTGATGACTCAGTCTGCAGTTGTATGAGAAATACAGTAATACTTTTTAATTTGCGGGGTCAGGAATCTGTCACTGTTGGATCA
>Ga0126337_10003252_pt1 | contig 10590 bp, 6 predicted proteins | sample DipCmetagenome_FD_92527 | JGI IMG/M metagenome (GOLD analysis project Ga0126337, IMG submission 92527) | Coral microbial communities from La Bocana,Puerto Morelos, Mexico - Diploria C A metagenome | ecosystem: Host-associated > Invertebrates > Cnidaria > Coral | place: La Bocana,Puerto Morelos... | reverse complement strand
GAGGCCTGATAGTCCTGAAATGTTGGCAGTTCGACTGTGGGAGGAGGTGGATTCTCAACTATCCAAGTTGCAAAAAGGCGAAGAAATCGAAGTCATGGTGGAGACTTTCAGTTTTTTGTGAAGGTATGAAGATCCAAAGTTGATCCAAGATGATCCAAAGTTGATCCTAGTTTGCAAGATTTGATCCAAGTTTGCAAGATTTGAAGATGAACAGAATTTGATGATTTGATGATTTGAGATGTCGGAAATATCTTTGGAAGCTGCCACGACACCCTGACAATGTTGGAGGGGGGCAGCCAAATTTGTACTTGTGCCACAACTTTTGATGCAAAAAGTTTGAAGTGGAGGGAAGGAGCAGGTATCAATGCAATCAATGCATGTCAGATGCTGCAAAACTTGGAAAACCGTTGGGTTCCATCTTGAATTTTCCTTGTCAAATCATCGCATTTTGCTTCAGACTTACACTACTCAGGTTCTACTGGAGAGCTGCAAGATGCGGTGCCTTCGCCAAAATCTAGATTCTAGATCTTCAATGATCTTCAGATGCCACCCACCAACAGCAATTGGTGAAACATGGTTGCATCCTTATTTTTAAGCATGCAAAATCGTCAAGATGACAAAGATGTTCAACCTTTGTCGGCAATCTTGAGGAAAACTAGTGTTATGTCCGGGCCCCATAGTGTTCCAATCGATTGAGTTGCAATAATCGACTCCAAATCGTGCAATGCTACTTGTTGTGCTGGCCAACACAGCCAATGTTCCATGGCAAGACCCACTTAAATAGCGCATTGCGAGTGAATTCACATGAATTGACTTTAAGACATGAAGTTGCAAACGCCGCAACAGTTCCACACCAGACTTGAAACGGACTCAACTTGCTTCATGTGATATCTACGGATTTCCATGAGATTTCCCCATGAGTTTTGCGTTTTTTTCTGCCACACTCATCACACCAAAGTAGAGAAACTGGATCATATGCCCAACCACCAAGTAAACTGGCGCAGTTGCTCATCCACAGTTCTGGGGGTCAAATGTAGGTGAAGGTGAAGAGCTGTGTTGTTTCCGGGCTCCATCGTGTTCTAGCCAATTGAGTTGCAATCATCGACTCCAAATCGTGCAACGCTACTTGTTGCGCCGACCAACATAGGTGAAATCATTTGCCAAATGAATTTGATGTGCAAAGCTCCCAAGTTCACTAATGACTCTTCACAATGATTTTCTCGTTACTATCGACATCTATCAACTGGGAAAATGCACACCATATCACGCCATTACAATTGATATATAGTTGATCTTCCATTCTACTATCCTGCATGTTTTTTCTTCCGAGAGATCTTTTTTTGGTAGGAACCTGTTTACCAATAGCTCGCTTAGCACTCGGATCTCTTGGCAGCTTGCGGTCGAGGCTCAGGCTCCTTCTTGGATTCCTTGGGTCGGAGGCGCGAACGATGGGTTCTTATCATTCCCCAACGGGACTCGATGGTGGGAAGATGGTGGGAAGTAGGTGGGAAGTACAGAACAGATTTTATCTACTTAGATTTATTGCTTTATTTATTCACTTATTTGTTTGTATGATTGTATCTTCCGAGAAAATGATTGGTAAAATGTGATTCGTGGAGTGAACAAAACCCATCTGTCCATCAACTTTATTCCAAAACATACCCATGAAGATGGAAGAACCATTGTGTATTGCAAAGTGTGACTCAGCTCCAGACTTTGCAAAGTGGACTTGGAGGATTTCAGGAAATCTGGGCAGTGAGATCATAATTTGACATCAAGTGATGGCATCAAGGGTGGTGAGGTTTTTTTTGAAGTTGGGTGCAAACTTATGGGTATCCACATTGAACCCTACTGGATTTGTTCAAAGCCACCGGAAATGATGTCATGATGATGAGTTGCAATAGCCTCGTAGTTCCGATTGGATTAAACACACTCTTGGAAACATGGAGAGGAAACTGGTGACGGTGTGACTTACATCAACGACTCATCAGCCATCGGTCGCATCCTTGGATTTCAGTCTCCGAAACTACTTTGCCCCGGCATCCGGGATGCCAGTTACCACCAGCATTATTACATCAGTATAGGTGATCCAAACCGAAACCTTCATTTAAGCCACTGGCATCCTGGGAGGGGGCATATACTCAAACAATACTGGAATGGATGGACGGGTGCGGGTATGACAAAAGAAACTCACAGCGAATAATTTGGACTTGTTGCTCCTTTTGTTGCAACCAAACTCGTCAATGATTTGAAGATCGCAACAAAATCCATCTTGGTAACTTTTGGATTGTTTGGCATGCCTTCGGAACTGCAGGGATGGGGCAGTACCACCTTTGATTCTTTGGGAAGTTGGCCTTTTGAAGATTTGGGTTTTCATCCGGTGCAGCTTCTGCAGGTGCCGTTGCAGCGCAGTGAGCCTCACGATACGAAGGTGGAGCGCTTTAGGGTTTGGGATGAGAAATCACAGCTACACCCAAAAATGAACATATAGAAATCACTGAAAATTAAGACACTCAAGTCAAAGTGTCACCAGTTCTCTAAACGGCAATCTGGGCCCAAAAATGGAGGTTTGGACAATGATTTTCCTTTTCACAGTGCTGCTATGTTAATATTCCGGGGAGTACTGACTTCATTAAGGCCGGCCGAGGAGTTGAGCATGTCCCAAGAGATTCAGGATCCAGCTCAGGGAGACATCTGTTTTTTTTTCCAGACAGTAGGGGCCTCATTCGTTGTGGTAAAATTGCTACAGAATCCCGCAACAACTTTGTTCCAAGATGTAATCTGTGGAGGTCACCACCCTGCCAAGCAGAACCCACGAGTTTTGGAAGATCCGTTCGATACATCATTCCTTCTATACTTGGAGAGCCTAGGGTGATTGGTGCTCATGATAGCTGGCAATATTTACGTAGACTCATGATGAAGTTGATGTTAGTGGAAACTCATCATTTTCACAAACCTCTTCCTCGTGCCTGTTTTTTGTGGGGGTAGGCTCGGGTCAGTAGATCTCACTATTGAAAGCCAAGGATTGTTTTTGGAGTCCAGGATGCGTATGTTTTTTAAGTTTCCCGAAGGCAATTGGGTAAATCTGCAAAAAGGTGGCCAAAGGGCTGTCACGATGCAAGTCGAACTTTAAGGTTACCAGGTTGCCAGGTCGAAGTCAAATCAAAAATGCAGACTTGGCAAAAACTGATTGTTCAAAGGGCTCGCATTTCTTACGCCTTGGGGCAAAAATAGCGACTTTTTACTTTTGTGTTTGATCGAAAACCATTTCACAAAGAGCCCAGCCTCATCAGGTGCTTTCGTGCTTGACAGTATGGAACAACACTCTTGATGGACGCTCTTGGGAGGCAAGGATTCAAATGCAGGTGTTTGGATGACAAGGACTGGTAGAGAACAACAAAAGCATTTTCTGTATAACGCATGGAGGCTGCAATGCTGTTGGGCATATTCTTAGGACTTATGCCGTGATTTTCTTGATTTCCATTCTTCAACCCAGGACTGTGAGTCGTTCTTGTGCTTGTCACCATTGTAACACGGGTGAAGTGCACCTGGCATGGTGACTTTCGTGTACATAGTTTGTTCTAAGCGTTCCAAGTCGGGATGTTTCAGAAACCACATCGTGTAGTGCTTCAGCGGATCAGGATTGCATCGGCCGACCCAAACATTACACTAGAGTCACAATTCTCGTTCATCCTGCTATACGTAGACCTAGTCACGTAGTCGAAGCTTCATTATTGATAAGATAGACACGGATTATGCACGGATAATTATACACAATTGAGGTTGAAAGATTGGGAAGCCATTTTGTGTCCAGTGATCGTGATTGCTACAGAACTATCGACGGTGCGAGCTGCAGTCTATCGCTTGCTAGAAATCATATATCAAAACATTGAATTCAAGTAAGTCATACAAGAACGGTGAACGGATGTGTATATATATATATAATACATATTATACACATACTGTATTTCTCTAAGATTCTATACAAGCACATGCATATTGCATATTCATATGGCTATTACACTATCACAGATGCAAAGTTGTACCATGGTCTCATGTACCAAGCAACGCTTCTGGGAGGCTATCCGAATCCATTTTCCAATGACGAAGCTTCAGGGACTTCACGGTGGTTTCAATTAGGCAGCTGGACATCCTCGGAAGTTGGAAGTTCAGCATGAAAATGCAAATGGCACGTGCGGTTAAGTTAAGACAAACGAAAGAGTTTGACAATGTTCCAACATAGGTGAAATCTGAAATCAGCCACAGAAAAGAGAAAGGTGCATTCATTCACAGGTTGTCAAATCCTGCCGTAATGAAATATCTTTTTTTTTCCGTTCCAACATATGTTTTGCCCTTGAAACGTCTCGCCAACTGCAAGTAACTTCTGAGATGTCTCTGCTTCTTTGGCAAAGTCAGTTCTTTCCAAGTCTGCTATTCATCGTGCCTCAGATTTCCACATATCTCAACTGCTTGGATTTTCTTGAAGTTGTTAGCAGCCATTTTCTTAGATTGCATCAACATCTAATTTTCGAAACAAAGTCACTTGAAGGACTTATATGAAAGGTGTTTCAACCAATCATTTGTTGCCATCGTTTTTACAAATCAGCTAAGTCGTGGAGTTGTTGCAATTTCAAAAGGCAACACCTTTCCTGTCCAGGTCTGATGACTAGATGACCAGAGGGTGCAAGTTGCAAGTTACTTGGCTTTTGAGGGTTGTGATCTTATTTTATTCGAAATCGATCCGATTTTACATCAAAACGATTGTAAGAGTGTGGCTGGAATCGGTGAATCATGAGTTTACCGACTTAACAAGATATGGTCATGTACACGTCAAGTAATAAGGATGAGCCCAGGTTGATCTGGTAATCATATACCTTCCTATACTAGATGGCAAAGATCGCATGAGACTCGTGAAACGGGTTCTGCTCGACGTCGGTGCAACCTCAGAGTTGGTCAGATTCGGTTAGATTATCCAACAGATTATGTCAGAATGTTGGATTTTAGGATGTTGGATGACATTGGATGGTAGGATTATTTTGAAATTGATTGAGATTAGATGACTCAAGATGTGAGGTGATTTGAGATCATGCTGGGTCCAAGCAATCTGCGATTTGTATACTTGAACATGCACCCCAATCTCTTGCTGAAAAGCAATCTCTACGCAGTTTGAATTTGGTTACCCAACTCAAAGACCATAGTATTTCGAACAGTCCCGAAGAGTAAAGACTTGCCACATATTACATAACATTTGTGCATTTTTTTACCTTGACAAAAACACCAATCTTGACGGAAATAAATCTTCCAAGTTTTCTCAGGTCAACGAGGCCTTTTTGAGACTAGCAGCCACCTTCTTCCACTGAGCTGCCGCTGCCTGACAAGTTTTGCATTGTGGATGCCGTTTGATTTGCATGGTTACCTGTGACATGTGGTTACCAGTTTCGCATCAAATCGCTCATGGATTTCTGCAGAAAATCAGCTCAAAGTGGGTAAAATCCCACTTCTTGGACTCATGGAACTCTAGACTTCAATGCCAATATTTCAGTGTTTGCAATTGACCATCTTCTTCCATATCTTTGTGGCAACAAGTACCTTTCGCAGCTCGCATCAAAATACCTTGGAACCAACAGACCTGGCAGGGCAGCAGCACATCCCTGATAGTCTTGACTGTACCACTGAAGAGTCCGTGTTGCAGGCTGTGCTGGTGAAACTGGGTCTAAAGACGCAGCATCAGCCAAGTATCACTTGGGATGGCTGCCAGGTGACAAAAATCAGTCTCAAAGACAAGGATTTGGAAGGCAGCTTATCCAGTGACATTGAAAAATTGCAAAAACTCAAGGTGCTGGATCTGAGTTACACCCGGGTCAGTGGAGACCTCTCATCATTGAAAGGAGCGACGAAAATGCAACGGCTCTGGCTCAGTGGCACCAAAGTGAGCGGTGAGCTTTCTTCACTGAAAGGAGCGACGAAAATGCAAACGCTCTGGCTCACTGGCACTGAAGTCAGGGGAGACCTCTCTTCATTGGAAGATGCCACAGACTTGCAATGGCTCTCGCTGAAAGACACCAAAGTCGATGGTGACCTCTCTTCATTGAAAGATGCCACCAAGTTGCAAAGGCTCTGGCTCAGCGGCACCACAGTCAGTGGTGAGCTTTCTTCATTGAAAGGAGCGACACAAATGAAAAGTCTCTTGCTGGAAGGCACTGCAGTCAGCGGTGACCTTGCTTCATTGAAAGAAGCCACCGAGTTGCAATATCTCTGGGTCAGTCGCACCAACATCAGTGGCCACCTCTCTTCATTGAAAGGGGCCACGAAGTTGCAATGGCTCGTGCTCAGTGGCACCACAGTCAGTGGTGAGCTCTCTTCATTGAAAGATGCCACCAAGTTGCAATGGCTCGTGCTCAGTGACACCAAAGTGAGTGGGAACCTCTCCTCATTGAGAGAAGCCACGGAGCTCAAGAAGATCGATCTCCTTCGCACCTTTGTGACTGGTGATTTTTCCTTGCTGTTGCAATGGCCAAAAGTTCAAGAGGTCGACTTTTCTGGGACCAACATTAACGGCACTCTGTCAGAAGACTGGCGAGGCAAAGCGAAGAATTTGCTTCGCTTGAGAGTTGCTGATGCTGGGCCGCAGTTTGAACGTGTGAATTTTGTGCGCTGTGTACCGTCAATACCTGGCGGTCCTCCATGTGAAGATATCTGCTTGTACAATGTCACAACATGTAGAATACTCTATACCATTGATCCTATAGTATCGACATGTCGGCAATTGTCTAATAATGCCTAATAATTAAATTTAAGCGCAAGAATCAAATAAGGATTTTAACATATTTCAACTTTATGTCGTGTCCCTGGATAACTCTGGATTGTGATATGAGCTCCAAAGACTTGAAGCAGAATCAAATCAGGATGGAGGATTTCAATTTTATGTCGGGTCCCTGGATTCATGTGGGTTGTGGTGTCCGTTTTCCTCCTTCACGCGAGTTATACATTGTCGTAGCGATATCAATCAATTTCAATCAAGTGCTTTTGCAAATTCGAATCAAGAATAAAGTATCATAGGTATAGGGGAGAGCGAAACCTAGTTTTGAATTGTGCCGCTGTTCTCATCACTCCTAAGAGCTGGGTGGGGATTGAAAAGATCATATGAGTTCGGTCGCTTGGCACTCTTTGCCGTTGACATCTTTCATCGTACCATGTCATGGAACCGAGGATACGCAAGTCAAATTCATTTTGAACGGCGCAGCACGTGAAGTATGGACAGAAAAGCATCAGGACAAGGTGCTGTTCCCCAAGCTAAATTTTCTGGAGGCTGGGCTGCCGAAAGATGACAAAAATCGTTGCGCTTGTGCACCTTGCATTTTTCGTTCAAGACTTTCGCACCCAACCCTGAATTTTACATTTTGCTGCATTTCTTTTTGTCGGGGCAGTTTTGAAACAGGTTAGCAACTGTCAGTTGAATACATCTCTCATGGTTTTCTTCTTCCCGCTGCTAGCCTGTCGGCATTTGGCAACGATCAAAGCGGCTGGCTGTGGACTGGAAGGTCATATGCCCGATCTCAGCAGGTACTCCATCGTCTCCGTAGACCGAACTGCATACACATCTTGGCCTGCTCCTGTGGATAGTGCCTTGCAAGTGCTCGACATTTCAAACAATCGCATCTCAAAAGTCAAGTCATTTCCTTTCGGTGTGCAATCAATGACATTGGCCAACAACCCTATAATCGACTTTTCACCTGGCCTTTTGGAGAGTTCTCTGAATAAAGGGATTTCATTAGACCTCCAAGGAGTTTCACTGGTGAACCCTGGTGAAGCCGCGCAATTGATTAACACCAGGAAATTGATTGTGACAGAAGGCATTACATCAATTGACAAGTCCATGGGATATGAATGCAAAAGTATTACGCACTCTTCACTGGTGATTACACCAGCAATGTTCTTACCTGACATACTCTGCGTATGCGCTGCTGGTTGGACAGGCACTGGGACAAAGTGCAACAAGTGTCCAGCTGACACATACCGTGCATCAAATACGAGTGCAAGCAAATGCTCTCCTTGTCCGGCAAATAGCCATGCAGAACCCGCATCAGTTTCCATCACAGGATGCAGGTGTGTGTTGGGTGAAATGTACCAGCAAGGTGATGAGTCGCGGTGCGGATGCCCTCAGGGCCAAGCGCATTTGAGAAATACTTGTGTCAATTGTGATCCGTTGAAATTGGCTTGCATCCGTACAGGATCTGAAGCACATTCGGCCACACCATTGGAAGGCTTTGCCCGTGTCGCACCCAACGCAACGCAAGCATTCAAATGCTTCGGAAGCCGTTGCACCAGTGATAATGCAGACCGAGACCACCTGGGTTGCGTCAAAGGCTACAAGAGTACCTTATGCTCGGATTGTATGCCACATTACCATAGGGATGGCACCAAATGCAAGCCGTGCCCAAAGAATGCACCAACATTTCCATGGCTTGGTGTTGGTGTATTTTTGCTTGTCATCAGCATCATTGTGACACTTGTAACACTTGTGATTTGGAGAAATGCTAGCAGTTTTGATGCAGTCAAGACTTTGGCAGCCTCCCAAGGCTCGGTGCTCTTGCAGATTTGCCAGCTTTGGCCCATCATGTCTGGTCTATCAACCATTGAGAGTGAAGGAAATGGCATGTGGGAAATGCCTTACATTGAGGCATTGCAACTATCGTTTGAATCATTCAAGGAAAGCTTGACATTACAATGCTACTATGATGGAACCATTGTAAGATGGATCTTTGCAATAGTTTCTCCTGTCCTACCATTACTGGTGATACTTGCATGTTTGACCCTGGAAATCTATGACCGAGGGATGGGAATTGGCACTGCACTCAAAGCATTGACCTTGGTTTATATTGGTGGAGCCTCGGCTTGTTCCGAGCTCTTTCGATGTCAAACTGTGGATGCCAATGGTGACAAACTGCCAGTAGAATTTCATTTTAGGAAGTACTTGCCGAACCTTGGATGTGAAACCGTTCCAGATGTGGATGCAGTGGCCTATGGCACAGCCTTTTGCTATGGAGTTGTGATTCCAGCATGTTTGCTGTACCTCTATGTCAAGCAGCAAGTTCAAACTCAGCAGGTTCGCACCTGTTTTGCTGCCGCATTGATTGGCGAGAAGGAGCTCAACATATCATGGCAAAAGATTGAGTACACAGATTCAAAGAAAGAGACTCAGAGGCATTTGGTGGCATCAGCTACTGCCTACGTCTCCGTCTTGTTCCGTGGGCGAGTTCGTATGAAGATCTCAGGCTCGAAATTACAAATGTGTCAAAGCTGTCAAAAACTGGTAAAATTTGTCCACTTTTCGCCTTCCTTTCACACACTTCTTGGCGTGAGAGTCTTTGTGTCTGTGTTTCCAAGTTGAGTTTTGCTGTGCAGGTGGGAATGTCATAGTGACACCAGTAGAAGGTCAGCAGAGAACCAATGAACTCAATGAACTTGGAGAGATGGAGCTTGCGACTTTGATGGATTCAAAGAATGCTCAACAGGCAGCAGCCGTTAGATGTCGAGCTATTGCAGAGATGCTGACAGAGCGTTGCATTCTCCAAGAAGCCAAAGCAGATCGAGTCTTGACAGGTGCGAAGAATATATTCGCAAAGTACCTTGGAAATCAACTGCTGGTCAACTTTTTTGGTTTCTTGAAATACGTTTTTTTTTGATGAATTTTGATTATATTATGGTTCTGGTTCTTGTTTGTTTTTCAGTTGCCACTCTGTTTTCAAGGTGTTTTTTGGCGGGACAGGGATCAATACATTCATTTTGCTATTTGTCCAGGTATGCGCTGGCTCGCAATATTTGGATGGAGATTCTCTTAAAACTCTCGGCTGTGGCACTGGTCACCCTCATAGAAGTAGTGCGCAAGGAAGCAGTCGTGAAATTGTGCCTAGGAGTTACAGTGGCCACAGCAGGCATCGTATCCTTGGCACAACCGTACTTGCAGCCGCAAATCAACAGACTCCAATGCATTTGCCTCGCATGTTTATCAGCAACAGCTGTCGGCTTTGCCTTCAATCAAAGGTGGCTTAGCCGTGCTGCATTGTGTCTTCCTTTCGTTGTTGCTGCGTGGCAACTGAGGAGGCACCCAGATGGGAAGGGGGAGAGGGTGAAGGCTTGCAGCAAAATAGGTTTCCAAAAGCTCTTTTTGTAGAATTTGAAAATAATTTCAATATGTTTGTTCATGATTTCACTGTGATGGTTGTTCCAATGAATTCACTACGACAATGTTCTTTTGATTCCACTGTGATTTTTTAGGGACATCATAAGAATGATTTCATTCAAATTGGATACTTGTTCAACATGCCATGCCTTAGCAACGTCTAAACTCATCAAAAAAGGCACGCTTGTAGACTGCAAGTTCCATCACAAAGGCTACAAACCAAACAAGAGAATCTCTGAAGTACTAGGATTCCGGTTGCTGTGCATTTTCTAATATTCCGTATTTTGCGTGTCTTTCGCATCCCTTTTCTGCAACATCTGGAGGCCTGATAGTCCTGAAATGTTGGCAGTTCGACTGTGGGAGGAGGTGGATTCTCAACTATCCAAGTTGCAAAAAGGCGAAGAAAT
>Ga0126337_10003251_pt1 | contig 10592 bp, 6 predicted proteins | sample DipCmetagenome_FD_92527 | JGI IMG/M metagenome (GOLD analysis project Ga0126337, IMG submission 92527) | Coral microbial communities from La Bocana,Puerto Morelos, Mexico - Diploria C A metagenome | ecosystem: Host-associated > Invertebrates > Cnidaria > Coral | place: La Bocana,Puerto Morelos... | reverse complement strand
TCAGTAGAATTCTTATTGGAGCGCCAAGGATTCCCTTTCCAAAGATTGAGCAAGCATCGCGGGTTGGGCCCCACAGAGACTAGTGTGGACAAGTTGTTAGCTGCAGGAAATACAAGTTGGCTCCCTGGGAGATGCTTCCTGCGTTCCACATCCAATGAATACAAACAACGAAGCAGGGTAGTTGCGCGGAATCCTGTTCCTCGCCAGCCGGGCATGGATTGAAGACTTGACAAAGCAATACTCGGCGAAGTCGTGTCCAAAATTTGCTCGAAATTCTCTTTGTGCTCCCTCCAAGACGCTAGAACCGGAGCGGCCAACAAACAGTTGCTGCAGGTTCCAACAGGTTGCAGCTTCAACGTGTCCAGAGTAGAACCGTCTCCACAGGGGCCATCATAGCACATGATAAATGCGTGCAAATGGGCTGGCGAGAGACATGTGTTGAGATTTTCAGCGCAGTAGTGTAAGACGTCCATGCTCCGTCCTTGAATGCACAAGAACATAGTGCGCAGGACGCACATCCGGTTAGTTGTTGCAAAAACCTCACAGATTTTCAAGTACAGGTCGAAGAGGGCAATAAAGTAGGGATCCTGCTGCATGAAATTGTTGTGCAGCTGCAGCACAGAGAAGCCCTGCAACATCGTCACAGCCTGGTTCAGGTGCTTCTTGGCTGGGTTTTCCGCGTGTAAGTATTGTAAAAACGAAGTTTGGAAACTTGCAGACTGGAAAGTTACTCGAGTGCACCAGTCAGTGTCCGGATGTGGGCTGGCTCGACATAGTCGAATGGCTTCTCGACCAATAAAATAAGTCAGCAAAAATTGAACCAGGACATCCTCCACAGCTTGCTCAGAAGGTCTCCGAACCCAGGCTGAAACCTTTAGGGCAGAAAACATAGTCCACAAGTGACACGCGTCCAAATTTTCTAGTTTTGCATCTTTCATGTGTTGGTACATCCGCTTCGCTTTGTCATCCCGTGGCCTCTTCAGAATTGTATGGGCCTTTTTTTCATGGGAGCCTGCGGAAAACTTTGTCCGCGGCATGGTTGCAAATTGAATCCACAGTGGGAACGAAGCCAAAAATGCCGCTACAGTGGGACACATGGATATCTTTCGTCCTATCAAATTCAAAGTCGTAAATGACAGGAATGTCTGAATTCTATATACTACCCGAGCAAAGTCTACCTCAAACGGGATCTTCATGCAATTTGGAACATCAGAACGTGTGCGGCCGGCAAAAGTAAAGAGAACAAAGGCATGATGTGGAAGCAAGGTATCAGTTTTTGGAGTTCGCAGTATCTGTTTCCATTGTTTGGCGTTCCCTGCAAGCAACTTTATGCTTTGTGCGGACATGTGCACGCGCTAATTACAGTGCAAACAGCTCTACACCCGCTATCATGGGCGTAAAGACATCGTAAAGACCTTATACCCATTGGTATGATCCTGTATATGTATGAGTTGAAGTTGGCCTCGCTGGGATTTGGATACTAAGGGAGCGTGGCCAGCAGGCGAGCAAAATGCACTTTTTTGCCGTATCAGGGGCGTTCAGAGTTTAGCTGCGTAGAGTCTCAGACTCCGCGACCCCTTTCCTATAGTTGTGACCTCGCGCCAAATACAATGCGATATGAAGGAGGTGTCATCTGCAGTGTGCATGACAGTCTCTTTGCGTAAAGATGCGTAACAATAAGACAGCACATCATTGGGACTGTGTCCAAAGAAGCTAGGAACGGGAGTGACGCCGATATATAAGCCTAGGTCTTGTGATACACACCATATGCAAGTGAGTCGGCAGAGTCGCCTAGGCGCACAGATCCTTTTTGATGTCTGACCTTTCGAGTACCGGATGGTCTTTGCCTTGAGCCAAAGGTGGCTGGCGCCAATACAAATACACATTAGTGTTATACATGTGTGTATGACCCCAATGCTGTTGACAAAATGTTTCTTAGCGTGCCGTTATACCACCACATGCCGTTATACCAATCAGCTTTCAGGAGCGAGAACGCGTCAGCGTTAATGACATGATCAAAAGGAAAAGAAAATCTGAATTTGAACACAGTAGTTTTTAGATTGGTATAGAAGTTAACGATTTGTTCAAGGCCGGGCTCAACAATCCAAGATCTTGAACGTCAATGAAACAATGGTCAAAAACATCTTGCGCAGCGGCCTCGCTCAAAGTGCTGCTGGCTTCCATCCATCGTCCACCTGCCACCTTGGGGAACAAAACCAGCGCTGAAATTACGAAACGGTTGATACTACCGTCTGGTAAACATAAACAGCGTGCAAATTACATAAGGAACCTTAAACGTTGATGGATGTCAGTTGCATCGCTGTCAAAATTCATCGACCACATGTGCGATTTTTGGCGGACAGCTTGCACCCTTTCGGCACACCGATGGGCCCACATGACGAAAAAGCACACTGTGTGGCACACCACTGATGTACGAATGATCTCACATCACTGGGGCAGAACTCACCTCATCCCAATGACACACTGCCGGACAGATTTATCGCGAACGTGGAGCACCACGAAGGAAATTCCAAAGAGATCCAAACGAGGTTCAAACGAGGTCAGTAAAGACAGGGGAGCGACCTGTATTGATACATGTGCGTTGCTGAGTGCCTTCTGCAAACGCACCTGCATCTACAAACATTTACATATGCAGGTGTGCCAACGCTATACACAACAACCACAACATTCGCAACTACTAGATATGTATGTGATGTGTTTTTTTGATGGGTTACTTCCAAAGGTAAACATGCAGTTTACTACAGAGACATGCGTCCGTGACTGTGGAATCTCAGGTCAAAAAAATCGATGTGGAGAAGACTTCATGGACACCTTCACAAAAGTTTGCGCTTCCCAAACTCAGCGGACTGCAGCCACCTTACCTAAATGGCTCCGTAGCACTGCCCACGCAGGCCTGAAGGGAAACATTTCCTATCATGTGAACCACCATGCTTCTGAAAAGAATAGGTTCAAGAATGTTTGTAATGCTGGAATGCTGCGAAAACCTGAAAGAATACGGAATCTGCTAGCCACGATTGCGTGTCGGCTGGGTGATGGAAATTCAAGGTGTGCAAGACCACCATCTACATTGCAAGTCAAAACAAGTCTACACTCAAACAAAACGTAGTTGAAAACCTTCCACTTCGAGTTCGAGATGCCTGAAAAACATGTTCGAATTAAGCTGTGGTGAGCCCAAAACCCCACCACCCGTGCCAAATATTAGGCCCGCATAGTTCGGCCACCTCCCATGGGATGCCAAAGCAAGCCTACGGTGATAGCATCCCTGTCAAATTCAAAGTCAGTTGAAGGTAACAACAAGAAGGCCCCACGACCATTTCAGAGTTCTTGTATTCAACTCTTGTATAAACTTTGGAGGGTCTCCTGAGTGGTTTTCTGGAATGAAATGCGGGGAGTTGGTGAGACAGGTATTATATATAATATAGACACGAACGCTTGAATCAAAAAGATTATCCTTTTGTTCAATGCGCGGGAACTCGACCTGCCTTGCAACATCCTTGAAATCCTCATCAAGAATTTGGGTGCAGGCTCGAGCCCTTTTTTCACAAGCATCCACGAGCCAGCAGATCATACACCTCAGAGATTTGCCATTCGGAGCATACCGTGTGACTGTCCAATTTGTGAGAGAGGCGGGCTTGCGCCAACGGCGGGCTTTGCCCTGCCTGTCGCTGGCAAGCAGTGCCAAGGAACTCTGCTAGCGCCATAGAATTTTTCAGTCGCGCTGCTTGATGAGAGTTGGGGCTGCCATCCACTGAAGGCAAACCCGAAAAGACTCGTCCTGCAACTTCTTCCAACCATCTGAAGAGCAACAGCAAATTGACGGAGTCGGGGGCAGCACAGCTGCGCGCACGGTTTCGGGCACGCCGTTGGTAGTTCCGCCAAAGGCGTTCTACTCCAACTGTTCCTAAACTAATTGCCCACCCGTTTGCTAAACACCAGAGTTTGGCACGGCAGCTCGCCACAAGACCACGCAGCGTCAAGGAATCACATTGCCGGTGGGCTTCTTTCTGGAAATCTGGCCCACAAGCGGGAACAGCTTGAAGCTTCGGCAACATTAGTCGCCGAGGTTTGTGGCCAGCAGCACCGCCTGCAGGTTCTTTCCGAGGGCATGTTGGGCGGATGCGTGCATGCTTCAAATACAGCATCTGACGTCTGTGCCATTCCGGAGAGGATCCGCCCGTTGACACTGGGCTCCCAAAGAAAGCCACCAGTTCCATGACATCTGACTTGATCGATTCAGGCTCTGGATGGGCTTCAAGCCCATAAGCCTCCTCGTACGCAGCTGCTGCCGCATCTTGCCGTTTGTACCCTTTGCTAGCACGGATTGCGTCCTCAAGAACAACTGCTACCATAGGTCTCGGCAATGGAATGCCGCTTGCTGGATGGCATCTTTCCTCCACCTGGCTGCGCTTCCACAGGCTCCAGAAGTTGCTAGGCAAGGTGCCTGCACGGAAGTAAATTTCCAAGCACTCATGCAAGTCAGCAGCATCAGGTCCGCTGGCAAGCTGCTCGCTACTGACTTTGGAACCTGGCAACGCAACACTGTAGTCTTGGAAGTCTTTATTTTCATGTCGAATGTCCAACGAGTGTCAAACACGTGCTTTTGCCTATTTTGCCAGATGATTTGTTTCAGGTGGTCTATGCAAAATGAATGTGAAAAACGGTGTCCCAAGAAGTCAGTTTTCCCATGCCCCACAAGTATTCAAGATTCAAGCATGGTCAGTTTTCTGCTGAAACGTGCGTGTAGTTTCAATCAAATCTTGACTCCACATTCCTGAAATTATCTACAAAGAAATAAGGAAACAAAAATCAAACAAACACAACCGCTATACAGCACCCAGTTGTTCTTGGCAACCTGCATCAAGGTCATTGTCATTGCCAGCCCGCACAGAAGGGTTCAAGGAACCCAAGAGCTTGCGCAAAGCCCGGATGGCCAACACTGCGTCCTGCAGCGCTGAAGATGGAACAACTGAACCCTATATAACTGTAACTTGAAACTGTTTGGTGGGAGCAGCTGAACCGCACTGCCGATTTTCAGAGCCTGGCCTGCGAACAAAAGTTGACAGACGAGAGCAAGCGCTGATACCAGCGCAAGGCATCCTGCCCCATCTCGAATCCCAGAACAAGTTTGTCAGGAGCGTGATACACAATGCCACCAGATGCAAGATGCGCGTCAACCTCTTCGGCCCTTGATGGGTGTATTCGTCGCACCAGTCCAGGCCACACGGCTTCCACGCACCCCAGAACGACATCACACCATGCCCTTAAGTCATCGCAATTGAAGCCCACAGGCCGAAGACCACGCCGCTTCAGCAAATGAAAAGCAGCGAAGCAGAGTTGCTCCACGGTTTCACGCTTCTCTCCCCGGGCAAAAAGCGGAGGCAGAAGAGGTACATCACTGATCCCAGTCACAGAACCCAAGGTTCTTCGAGGATTGGCTTGCTTCCGACGTCTGCATGTCAGCTGTCTGGCATCAGAAGCGCTGAAATCGATGTTAATGATAGCACCGTGGGAAGCAACGATGTTCTCGCACAAACTTGGCACCTAAGATGTGTCACCCGGGGATTCTCTCTAAGATATATGTATACATATAATGATAATATTTTTCGCATAAAGATCTAAATAATTAGAATGAATAAACATCAACAGTATATATATACATGTTTGCAATAGTGAGATGTTGATAAACAAATGATAAACAAATCTTCTTACATCTCAAAACCAATCAATCAATGTCGCTTGTGCGGTGCACTTTTCAGCTGCAGGAGGTAGAGTATAGTGTTGAGAGTCGGCGCATGGGCACGCGGTAGTTCTGGTAGGCCGAGCTTGCGAATTAGCTTGCACGAAGCTTGCATCGATTTTGCCCCTGGTTTGCCAAAATCATTTGCTCTCCCGTGACTGGCACCTGCCTAGCTGCACTATCAAAACCTTGCGCAAACCTCGCAGTACTACTGCATTTGGATGGGGGCCCGTTAGTAAAAAAAAGGAACAAGCATGGCAACGGCACTCAAGTGTCGCGTTTTTTTCTTACTATACCTCTTTGGAAAGTGCGCACACATATATATATATATATATAATTTCTGTTTGGATACAAGAAATACAGATATTATTGAAATAAAAAACCCATGCGCATTTTATGTCCCTTGAAATCTATCCCCGGTGGGCTGTCACAAATTGACCCCGAAGTCAAAACGCACTAGTTTGTCTTGAATTTAACAGGCGACAGAGGGCGCCACCATCGAGCGCGTCCACGCGCAAAGCCATTTCTTGATAGTAGAATAGACAGGCGATGCTTGGCAGTGAGCCATCAAAGACTGGTGAAGCAGCTTCACCTCCAAATCGCTCAAGGTTGCCATCAAAGCATTCTGCATCAGTTGATTTCCCACAGAACTAGCCGTTCGCTGCCGCAAACGCCTTTCAATTGCAACAAAACTTTCTGTTTCCAAAAAAGTCTGAATAGCATCCGGCCACCAGTTGGGTTGGATGAGGTACCGACCGACCAGGTCGCCAACCAGGTTGCAGCCAGCACTACTTTCTGTTGCAGGGAGGACCCACGTACGAGCGTGTGTCCGACACACATACCTTTCAGCAAGCAGCTTGAAACATCCATCGGCATTGATGACAAAAACACTGGGGTACTCTTCATGAGTTCGGCGAATCACACAAAGACTGCCATCCTCGCAGAAGGCCGGACATTGCACTGGAGCGTTGAGGGCAAAGAGTTTGCGACACGTGGCATCAGTCAAAACTTGCACAACTGCTGGAGTCAAAAGAGAAGAGTACTCCTCCACGCGCAAGTGCTTGGTCACACTTTCCACAAATTCTTTCAAACAGTTGCTTCCCCATGCTCTATCTGCCTTTGTACCTGCAGTGCCAAACTTGAAAGTGTTGCCTTCAAAAACTTGAAACTGCGGGAACAAAAACGGCCAAGCCCTGCTTCCCCTGGTTGAAATTCACACATTCAAGAAAACCTCGAAGAACCCTCAGTTTCCCAACATGCCTTCTCCACAATGAAGCTGAAAGCATCTTTCCACCAAAGAACTTTGTCCGTGGCACTGGCGCGCACGAGGTATGAGGAAAACCTTTTGGCAATCATGCGGAAGGTCCACAACTTGACTGGCCAAAGGAGCATGGACTCGCCAGCAACCTCCTCCATCCTTGTGTAGAGAACATTCACGACTCATGTTTTGTGGCCGCCTTCGCAGCTCAATTGCATGGATACGGGAAGACTTGTCGACTGACCACACACATCCATATGAATGCTTTTTCGTTGGCCAGGCAAAGAAATCACCGACTTGCCACTGGCAAGCTTTGTTTGCCACCGTGCCCCTGCATGCCAGTGACCGTTCGTACAACAAAGTAGAAGCTGGGGAAACTGCGGCCAACTCGTCGATCCTCTCTCTTTGCTTGGAGAAACTGTCGCAAAGCAAAGTGTATTGCAAATCGGGGGGAAGAGAAGGGGGCAAGGTGGTCGAAGGATTGGCACTTCTTCGTCGCCGCTTCAAGGGCCTACTGCCGCGCCAAACAGCACGCTTCCTGCCCTTTCCACTTGTCTTTCCGACATCACATGTATGACGCACAGCTGCGGCTAGACGATCGCACTGCGCGCCACAAGAACGGCATCTCCACTTGCTGGAGCTGTCTACTCGGGTCATCTTGGCAGCCTGCTCCCGCAAAGCTTCGCGCTGATGCCAATGCTTATCATGCATTTCTTCATGCATAGTCAAAGTTCTTTTCCAATTTTTCTCTGCTTTGCTCACCTCAAAGCACCAGTCCTCCCTTTGGCCAAAGCACGACTGGGTCGGGAGGGCCCAGCACGGCATGCCAGAGCAGGACACGGAACATTGCAACATCATTCATGGAAGTCCAGCAATGACTAGGTCACACGTTGCAGGTATGCGTGCTTATTGACCAATGACATGAGGACGCCCAGAAGTGCAACACACACGTGTGTATTAGTCTGCATTTGTGTCATGGAACCTTGGGATGTTTGCAGGTTAAGGAATAAACATATATATCTGCAACGCACATCGTGGAACAATTGCTTCAGGCATGCAACAAGAAACGTGTACCTCAGAAACCCACATCCACCTGGGGATTGCGTCAAACGGCTTCAGTGAAGGCACGCAATTCATTTTTGGAGGCCAACGTGACATCGTGAAGGCTGTTCTGTCCTTCACAAAAATACAGACCCATATGAGTAGCGATAGTTGTTCAAAAAATGGCTGAATTATCGGCTTTCTCACCTCCTGTTCAAACTTTGGATTTCCTGACCTCGTTCCACATGCTCGGGTGTTCCAACCACGGTTTGCAATCTAAATATGTATAATACCAGTAGTACCGCACAGGGCGGTGGCGGAAGTTTCAAGAATAGGAAACGTATAGGAGAGATTCATTGCTGTGAGTGACGGATGTCAGAGCAAAAACATTGACCAACTGACTATAATTGCGTAAGTGATGAACTGACCTATTGACTGACTGACTGACTGACTGACTGACTGTGACTGACTGACTGACTGACTGACTGACTGACTGACTAATTGATTGACTGGTTGATTAACTGATGAACAGACTAATTTACTTACTGACTGGCTGACTGCCTGACTAACTGACCAAGTGATGATCTGACCAAGTCACTAACTGACTAACTGACTCATTAACTAGCTAACCGACTAACTAACGAACTGACTGATTGACTAACTGAAGAACTGACTCATTGACTAACTAGCTAACTGACTAACTGATTGATTGATAGATTGATTAACTGACGAACTGACTAATTGACTTACTGACTGACTGACGAACTGACTAACTGCTAATTGACTACTTGACTAACTGACTATCTACCTAACTAACTAACTAACTAACTCACTAACTAGCTAACTGACCAAATGACTCACTGACTGATTGACAAACTGACGAACTGACTAGCTGACTAACTAGCTAACTGAGTAACTGAGTAACTGACTGATTGATTGATTGACTGATTGATTGATTGATTGATTGATTGATTGATTGATTGAGGAACTTCAAAATGTGCTCCGAAACTGACGTGTTTTGTACAGTTTCACTTCCAAACATGCTTCTCGCCACAGCGGCATGCAATTTTTCCACATGAGAACTTCAAAAAGTGCTCCGAACCTGACGTGTTTTGTACATTTTCACTTTAAAATGTGCTTTTTGCCACAGCGGCGTGCAATTTTTGATTTCTCCTCTGACCACATGACTCCGCACCCGCCGCTTTAAAAGGCCTACTTTTCCACTGACCCGACACACGAAGCATAAAAAAAACACAGCATGTCGCGACTTCTCTAACATTTGGCGCGGATGTATCTTCTTTCTTCTGACTTTCGCGCTAGTGCATCTTTTTACTTGTGACTTGACTGCCTGTCCCATCTGCTTTTCAACTCTCCATATTGTCGGAAGTTTGCTATTTAAACTTCCTTCGATGATGGTTTCAGTAAAAGCTCGGGGGTGCCCCAATATACATTGTTCTTCATATCAATGAATACAGGCTGTTGTGCACTCCCCCAAGGTGGCAATTCGAATGCAAAACTCTTGAATCAATCGACTCTGCTCTGCGCACCTCGTTCCGGGTGTCGTAGCAGAAGAAGTTGCCGGCGGAAAGGCGCCGCTCAAGACAGAGAAGGGGGAAGGAGATGACTGAAGTGCATGGGAGAAAATTGTAAGTGAGATTCGATCACAATCATTATGGGATCTGTACTCATAATATGGGCGAATTTGGCATGTGGACAAATTCAAAAAAATGTTTAAAACTCATCACAAAAATGATCTAACATATAGATCGATGTACTCGTATTATATGTAAATGGCACAGTCGCACGGTACAACATATCTGTGGCCAATCTGAAAAAATCGTTACACATGGTTTTATTTCAGATTCGGCACGTTCGTATAGAACCCTGCGAAGGACCACGCACTGCCAAAGGACTTTCATGACCACGTCGAAACACGTGGTACTTGACACATGGAGCCATGCACCCACAATAATTTAATTCGAAGATGCCAAGTGTCGTTTGTTAAACTGTTTTTTTACATGCGGCAAACAAAAAGTAAAAAAACATGGCAGAGAGGGAGGAAAAAACAAAACTTGGTATGCATGTTTGATTTTTTTCCAAGTGATCTTTTGATATTTTGCGGTAACAGTGCCTTGTTGTCCTTTTGCATGAAAAACAATCTAGTGAATCTACTCATTGACTTTTTGCCGTTTTCTTTTTGAAAAGTGACTTCTCGACTTTTGGGGTGAAACGTGATTTTTTAACTTTTGCCCAAGAAGTAACTTTAATTCATGTGTTTTATTGAAAAGTGAGTTTTGACTTTCTGCTGGACCAGTAACAACTTTTTGACATTGTAATGAATTTGTTTCAAAAGAAATTGGTTAGATGTTTTGCGCGAAATGTGAATGGACTTTTTGCTTGAGGGGTAACTTTTTGACTTTTTGCGTTGACTTTTGACTTTTTGCGCGAAAAGTTAACTTTTTGACTTTTTGACTTTTTGCGCGAAAAGTTAACTTTTTGACTTTTTGACTTTTTGCGCGAAAAGTTAACTTTTTG
>Ga0126337_10003250_pt1 | contig 10593 bp, 6 predicted proteins | sample DipCmetagenome_FD_92527 | JGI IMG/M metagenome (GOLD analysis project Ga0126337, IMG submission 92527) | Coral microbial communities from La Bocana,Puerto Morelos, Mexico - Diploria C A metagenome | ecosystem: Host-associated > Invertebrates > Cnidaria > Coral | place: La Bocana,Puerto Morelos... | reverse complement strand
TCTGTTTATCCACCCAGTCTCTAAGAATTGTGAGGGATGCATTTCCACCCCTTGCTTTCTCGGTGTTAAGTTATAGAATCTGAAAATACTTTATCCATCCAATTATTCAAATAGAAGCAGGCAACAACAGTAGGAAAGAACCAAGAGTGGTCTTCATCGTGAGCACGTTGAACCTCGTTCTCCAGCAAAAGGAGCGATTTGAGGCCTTCCTCGGAGACAAGTACCCTGTGGGTGAAATTTCTGGAGCCAGCGCAAGAGAAATCCCTCTCAAGTATCTCCTTCAAAACAACAAGGTCATTGTTATGACTGCACAGATACTTGTCAACGCTTTAAACAATAAGAATAACGAAGAGAGAGTAAACCTGAGTGACATCACTCTCCTGCTGTTTGACGAGTGCCATCATGCAGACAAGGATCATTCGTATAACAGGATCATGGAAAAGTACCTTGCCTTAAAATCCCAGGCTGGAACCCAACACAGATTACCACAGGTATAATTTATTGTTATCAGATATCTTCAGATATATCAAACCGAAATTTAGGTCCCATTGATATGACATCCTTTTTTCCTGTATCCTTCTGCTTGTTTAGGTTGTTGGCTTTACCGCCTCTCTCGGTACAGGAAAGGCCCAGAGTGTGGAGAAAGCAGAAAAGCACATACTTCTTGTTTCCGCTAACTTAGATGCTGAAGTTATTTCCACTGTGAAGAAAAATCAGTCCGAGCTGAAGAAGTGCGCAAACGTTCCCGAAAGGGAAATATTCCATATCACCAAATCCAGCCAAGACCCTTTTGCAAATATTGTTTCACAGGTAAATACATCACCTTTATTTTAAGCGGTATCCACATCTGGACGTACAAATTATAACCAACTGCTTATCTCTGCAATTGCAAAATCAAAGCCAACGAAAAACTATATCGTATCCCTCATGCCTGATGTAACTTCAATAAAGGCAGACTCTTGGCCTAATAACAACACCACTGAACTTGAAATTGTACGAGAGTTAAATACTGAGTGTGACTTTAGGCGTGGGTTGAAACTAAAACAGTAAACAACAAAAAAAATTACAATAAATAAATAACAAACCAAAAATACGATGACTGTGAAGAACACTTACATTGTTTAGGCCAGAGATAACTGCTTCAAAGCGGACTGCGAATAACGTGAATACACTTACTAAGAGTAACTGAAGAGAACTGAAGAGAACTGCGCTAAGCGCGGACCAAAATGCAGTGACACACTGTACTGAAAGACTACGATATATAAAATACGCTAGAACATGTAAAAAATAAAAACTATAGGAACTTACAAAGGCGCTAATGAGGATGAAACAGCAAAGAAACGCTAACGAGGGGGCGAAAACTAATAGAAAAGAATAAACACTTGAATTTACACAAACAAACTAAACAAAAGAACGAAAAGAACTATAAACTAATAAGAGCGCGCAAAGGAAAAACGAATAATAAACAAAAAAGGTACACTTGGATCTTACACCTGATGTACCTAAACAGCATTGATTACCATTTAAACTGGATTTAATAAGTTTCAATAAGCCAACTTTTCATAACTGATATTGACATGTTCTGTCCTTTTAAGGTTATGGATAAAATAGAAGCCTTGATTAAGAGGGCTAAAGGAAATTCCTTCAAAGCCGGGCCCCAAGACAAAGGCGGTCAGCAGTATCGGCAGTGGGTGGAAACGCTCTACAAAGACTCCGTCGCTGATGGAGAACGGTTTCTTGTGACATATGCAGAGCATCTCCGTGAGTATCACGTTGCACTGACTATCAACGCCAGCACAACAATGAAAAATGCCAAGAAACGCCTGAAAAAATATTTTGACTCCCTGGATGAAAACAAGTTCCTATGCATCGATGAAAAGTTGAAAAGACTATTCCAGTGTGCAATGGAGATTCTGGATAAATCTGTAGAGGAACATGGCGAGCCCGAGAATCCTTTGTTGATGAATCTGAAAGAGTTGATCTTGAAAAACTACAAAGAACTGGAACCACAGCAAAAGCAAGACAGCAATGGCAAACTCATCGTGGGAAAGGATGAAGAAGAAAATAAAGGTGAGCAAGAAGAAAATGGAAAAGAGGAAACGATTGTCGAGAACGAAAAAACCGCGACGTCTGCCAAACAGGAAGAAAGAAGTGAGAGCAAAGGCAGCGATGACCAAAACGGAGATGGACAGCCAGGAGACATTACATGCAATGGTGACGCCGATGTACTGAGTAATGCTACAGACGAAGTGGAGGAAGGTGAAACAGAAGTTAAGGAAGAACACAGAAAAGAAGCTGATCAAGATGAAGGCAAAGCCAGTAATTCAGCAGACGCGATACCAGAAGGCAAATTTCCTTATGGTAGGAATGGTGTCCAAAAAGAATGGAAAGGTCCAAAAGGCATCTTATTTACAAGGACTCGGGAATCCACAGTAGCCTTGCTAAACTGGATAAAAGAAACTAAAGAGCTGGACGCTGTTGTCAGGCCAGAGATACTTGTTGGGAGTGGAGATGGCAATAGTAAGTAGGCTATTTATCAATGAGATCCTGAAGGACAGATTTGAATGTGGGAGCTCGGGCATTACCTACGACGTACAAGTATGTTTTTAAACTATTCGTTGGCAACAATTAACTCAAAGATAAAACAATTTGTACAAGGTAGAACATCTTATTAGGGTAATAAATTGAAAAAGCAACGGGAGAGATTTATGAAAGAAGTCTAATGCCGGTTTGCTTCACTGATTTTAGTTGGCATGACCCAGAATGAGCAGGAGCGAGTCATCCAGAGATTCCACACTGGAGAGAAAAACCTTCTTCTTGCAACCAGTGTTGCAGAAGAAGGTTTAGATATCAAGGACTGTAACTATGTCATCCGCTACGATATGATGGGCAACGAGATTTCAACTGTACAGTCAGGTGGCCGTGTAAGGTATGGAGCAGTTTAACTGAGATATTGATTGCCTTTACCAGATCAAAAGTGTTCGTTTCCTTTTAGTGAAAGACTCAACTATGGTCCTAAAGCAACAAAACAATTTTGAAATTATTGTAGTCTCTCATTTAGTTGCTACGCAGCACTGAGAAGATATCTGTTGCATGATCTTATTAATTCCACAGTCATCCCTTTACGTCTGTCAGCATTATTCTTATTCTTCTCCAGCATTATGCGTCAAACCGCCTTGGTAGGGTCAAGGTCATGTGCTCAAATCCCATTGAAGCTTTGTATATACTCCTATTATATATTTGTTTAATAGCAAAGATTTCTTATCAATCCAAGTAGTTCTGGAAAGGTCTGCTCCTGGTGACTATTGTTAGTCACATCCTAAAAGGGAATCATCTTTTGAGTTATTTTCAGATTCGGGTCAGCTTAGTCTCGGCAAAGGAAGTCTTACTCGCTACTTGATTTAATTTCGGCTGATTTATTGATTTAACTTCGGCTTCGACTTAGTCACTTTGACCGCAGAAAATGTAATTTATGCCTTTTGGAATGCTTGTTAAACCCATCAGGGCAGACGAAGGAAAATACAGCGTATTAGTGGGTCAAGACTCGGGAGCGTTGAAGAGGGAATACACAAGCCAGTTTCGAGAAAGCCTTATGATTGAAGCTCTTAGTCAAGTGCAAAGCATGGATCCAAAAACATTTATGCAACGGGTATGTTCGCAATTATAAACAGTTTATAACTGTATTGATTGGGTTCATGATTTTTTTTCAAACACATTCATTTGTAAATTAAAGGTTAAGGGGCGCTCTCATCCAAACGTCAAATATAAAAACGCAGCTGTTAAGGATTGAAACCGTTTCTGTCAAAATTAAGCTCTTGGTCATTTGCAAATTCTCGACGCTTTCAATAATATAAAGAGATATCTGTAAAATTAACAAACACGTCATCAGCAATAATCCACTTGGAAAGCAAGGCTTGCACTGCAATATTGAACAGGCAGCGGGATTCATATGCATTCATCTCTGGAAATTGCACATAATGTTGTTATTCCATTATTTCCTTTGCAATACCTATTGTACCACCAGCATTTTCGATGTCGTTCCGTTGCCACATTTGCACGCCGTACATTCAGAGTCCTCGTTGAGCTTCCCTCCTTCCCTCCCTCTCCCCCCCCCAGCCAACCCACCTACCCCAAGAAATATGACTGACTGATTGGCATTTAATTTATTCTCCTTTATGCAGGTAAAGGACATGCAGCGTAAGAACCTTCAGGATCAATTCCTGAAGAAGCAAGTGTTTACTACACTTAAGTCAGAGCATCTTCCAGACGACGTCACCTTGTGTTGCAGGAAGTGTAACTTTAAGGCGTGTCAAGCCCATGACATCCGAACGATTAAAGACAGTCACCACGTGGTCGTCAACAGAGACTTTAAGGATTTCAAGGCAAGTCATCTCCCGACTTAAAATTTCTTCGAAAATCAAAGATTCTACCGTCAATCGCAAATGCGAATTATGAACGTCAGTTTCCTGAGAGCTCTGCGAAAGGAACATGCAACCGTTTATTGAGCTTTAAAACGCCCTTGGCACTTCCGGTATTTCCGGTATTTTTAGTTATTTGGACCACAACATTACAAAACCTATCTTGATATTGAAAGAGACCTTAAAATGGAAAAACGCAAAGGAACAACGATGGTTAAGAATGGACAAGATCAGTATGGATTACAAACTAAAAGGTTGAAACATTTAGGCTAAACTTTTCAAGATGATCAAACCTTGACATAGCTCTTTTGAGTAAAATCTCTCGTGCAGGCTTACAATCTGTTCCAAGTAAATGTTTTCACTATTTCTGATACGTTTGTCTCATTTGTTAGTCTGAAGGGTTTGGGGACAAAACTATTTACACGATGAGTCAAGATACGAGGCATGCAATAATATAATTTGTAACTTATCAAGTTGAAGCTGTGTGATGTTAATGAATGAATGAACCAGCATAACATCGTTCTCTTTGGTGTGGGTTCATTTTTTCAATATTGCTTATTTTCCTAGGTTGACATAAGGGACCATCCCAGGCCTAAGACAATTGATGACATCGTTATGAACAAGAAGATATATTGCAAAAAATGCCATGCAGACTGGGGAGTTACAGCTCTCATCTCTGGGGTAGAGTTGATGTGCATCAAGATCTGCAGCTTTGTTCTGGAATTCCCAGATTCCAATCCTCGTCGGAGGATGTTCAAGAAATGGAAAGAGCTTCCCTTTAATATACCAGAGGCGACTATTGATGAGATTTTGCAACACGCCAAAGATGGATCGCAAGATGATATCGACTTTGACTTTACTTTTTAAACGTTTTGACATTTCTTTGATTTCTGGCAATGTTTTCTTATGATTGCTAAGACAGATTGTAATTAGTTATTGGATAATTCTTAACTGCATCGCGGAGCTATGTTGGACGATCTTAGGTGTTATAGGTACCGAAAACAGCCGCTCAAGTAAGACGGATTTTTCAAGTTGTAAGTTTGAATGTGATAAAGCTCTGAAAAATTATTTTTGAAGTAATTCAGTAATTACCGAGATTCGAGAAATATGAAGAGCCCGCTATTGCTTACGTACATCTACGCTCTGTCAAACATGTTGTATTCTTTGTACTTGCCTGGTTCCTGTAACAACTCATTGACAATTCGACGACTGTGGGCTCTTACATTTCCTTAAATTATTTGAAAAAATTGCTGGTAAGCATTATCCCCGCAAGATTATGTTCAATCTTAATATTTGTAGTGACAGTCTAATTTAAAATAAATCAAAGATGAAATGATAATTAGTGGTTGCGGTCTTGTTGTCTTTTCTACCCAGACTAAAACTTAATCTAATGAATAATTCACTAAAGAAAACTAATGTAAGAAGAAAATCAGGTATGGCCGGAAACTTATCCCATTGTTATTCAATATTCAACTTTCCTATGCATTTGACTCAGTTATTTAACAACGATGTTTACGTGGCTAACTCTGCAAGAGTGAAGGATACACAAATCTCTGCGTTTTAGGCCTGCGTTTTATTGACTACCCAAGCGGGCAAGAAAGGTCTATCTTTCCCGTTCTGAACTTTCCACTTCACCCTTCGAGTGAGTTGTGTCCCGATACCCTACTTAAATCCTTTACAGATCGAGACTATTGTTTTTTTGTTGCTTACACGAAGTGTAATCCACACCTTCGCAGCATCCGAGATATCTATCACTTTATTTATTTCTATACGAAAGCTAAGTCTTGTTACGTCGTCCGCGGAGAAGACTGGGTTCTAGTGTTTCAGTCAGAAAGACCTTTTTTTTTGTTTTTTTTTTCTCAAGTTTTGTATATATATATATATATATATATATATATATATATATTTTTTTCTTTTTATTTACAATAATACACACGAAAAACGAATTTTTTTCAGGCTTTAATTTCACAACTGCTCAAGTTGTGTGTATAACTGCGATGATCAACCATTAATTCACATCTTTCTCCGCAGTTCAAATATATGATCTTTCATATATTCATTTATCTACACTTTCTACGGGTATATTACGAACTCACAAAGTGACCAGCTCCCAGTCGCTTGATAGCTCTGTCGGTAGAGCACTGCACCGGTATTGACCTGAATTTGAATTGTTTTCAGGCTTCAATTTCACAACTGCATAAGTTGAGTGTGTAACTGCGATAAATTCCTAACCAGTTGTGAAATTAAAAATTAAAATCTGAAAAAAATACCTAAAGTAGGAGAAGAATGCAAATGAATATATGAAAGGTCATATATTTGAACTGCGGAGAAAGGTATAAATTCTACAGGTACGGGTAATAATAATAATAATTCCTATTTACAAGTACACCAATACCTAAAAAATATATAAATAATAATAATAGTTAATACTTTTTTTTAAAAATAAACTAAAAGCGGTAAGACTTTAAGGACTTACAATAATAATAATAATAATTAAAAGAGCTGTAAAAAAATTATCTATACAATATTATTCTTAAAAAAAATGAAGTAAAAAATAATAAAAATAGCAATAATAATAATATCTAGTGAGGGAATCCAACTCGCCTCCTCGCCAAAGGCGGTTTTCAGTGGAGCTCTCCTAAATAAAAATCACCTTAAAATAACATAAATAAGAATTGCCTAAATAAATTACTACAAGCTAAAATAAATAAGAGTAAAAAGAGTTTTAAAATTTTTTAAAATTTTAAAATTTACAACTATATTTATACACGGTTCGTGTTTAAAGCTACAAGCTTGTGGGGCCGTGTATATGAAACAAATACTACATATAGAACAGAAATTTTGTAAATCCCAACTGGTGGGAGGCTGACCAGCTGGCTATTTACAAAGCGTGGAGGAGTTGAATTCGGGACCACCGAAGACAAATCCATCTAGTGGCAGGGAGCAGGATTGGAACCCGTCCAGCGCCCTACCACTAGGCCACGCTTGCCTCACGCTCTTACCTCACCTCAAAATGTTCGTATTAGTTAAAAAGTTAAAATTCTAAAGATTAAAATTAGCTAAAATCGTTCATATCTTAGGGTAAACCTTGAGATATGAATTCTGTATGAATTCTATGAATGAATGAATATGAATATGAATTCTACCGGTATATTACGAACTCACAAAGTGACTAGCTCTCAGATGTCTTGATAGTTCAGTTGGTGGACACTGCACTGGTATCGCAGAGGTCATGGGTTCGAATCCCGTTCAGGCCTGAATTTTTTAGGGTATAATTTCACAGCTGCTTAAGTTGTGTGTATAGCTGCGATAATGAATCATAAATTCACGTAATGTTAAGTCATCATAAGATTTGTAGCACCAGTAGCTTACGTCCAGTTATGCCTATTCATTTCACACTTTGTATTGTGTAACAACTAACTTCAATGTTGGCAAATAAATAGAACATTATTAGTATCACATTCCAGAACTGATCCTTAAAAGGCGTTCTTTGCTTTCATGAAAATTTCATGAAAGCCGAGACTCTTGACCGGTATTGCTCAACCAAGATTCCCGCACTAACTTAAAAAAAAAAGAGCAAACACAAGGTGACGGTAAACAAAGTTCACTATTTCTACCAGTTCTAGTACAACATGCTCGTATGTCAGGTACAATACACCTTATTTCAGTTTCGGGGAGTACATTTATATTGATCTCTGACAAACACTGACAGCATATCTCACTATATGTTGCTGCCCACACGAATTAGTTCAAGCCGATAAAAATGCTGGCTTGCAAGAGTGCAACAACACCTTTATTATGTCAAACATTACGCGCACCGAAAGCTCATGCCGAAAGCTATTGGCTTGTGAGAGTAAAATATCTCCCGTTATGATCACAACCGCAATCCACATTTTCTAAGCGTATAGGAAATTAGAAAGCGAGATTTTTAACAGACAGCAAGCATAAACACTACGAAACTGCAAAGGATATTGATAGAATGACAGATTTTCGATACATGCAAACAGGTAAGGCTAGAGAGGGACAAAACTTTGCCTTGTAGACTGAAAGCAAGGGAAATAAATATGAACTCTCTCGAAACTGATAAAGAGTACACAAAAGCGAAGACACGACGAAGAAAGTCGCAATGGCCGACTACACTCGAACACAAGTACCTCACATGATCTTTTAGTGCCCAGTCATCTTTCTAAAATTTTATTCGATCACTCCGAGTTTCGACTCTTGTTCATTTACGACCTTTACCCAGCCCAGAAAATAATCCCCCTTTCAAAACTTGTTTCTGTTCTTGGGATTTTTTTTGCATTTTGGCCCACGGGAAAAAACCCCTCGTGAATTTCCAAAAGTGACCTGGATTAGCATATTCAGAAGAAGACAAAAACAATGCCGTTTTAACCATTTACACTAGACTTTCGTCGCATTTAGCACTGAACCGAGAAGTTTTACTTGTAATTATTTAAAAGCCGAAGGGAGAAGTAACTCTTTTTATTTCGAATGAAAGATGACAAGAGCGCTCGAAATCGAAAGCACAAGAGGGGTTTTTTTTGCCATAATTTAATATTAATGACTTGAACATCAGAAAAGCCTTCTTAGAATTCGTAAGCACTTCCGGTAATGATACGCTGCCGACTTTCGTCTAAGAAATACGGAGAGTAGAATCCTTTTCTCCTATTGTTTTAGGTAATACAGCTAGCTTTTAAATAACAGGTCGATTGGCTAACTCACATTTTCTTCAAATTCGACTTTTTGGTTTCCTTTAAATGAATGAAAGTGAAATTTGTTGCGCTGTTTTCCGGGAATACAGCGCGACGTTTCCGGGAATTTCCCGGTCTTTGCTGGGTTGAAGTCATTGTTTATTTACCTCGCTGGTACATATATAACCGGCCCAGACAAGCAAAGATTCAATCCCTTCGAATACAGCATTGAGTCGATATTTCAAGGTAAGCCGGTCGATATGAAAAAGCGACAGATCGAGAAACAGATCCTAGATAAGCGACTTCAAGACTTCCATGAGGAGCTTATCCCAATCGACGTTCTTCCTTACTTGTCCTGCCTACAAAAGGTGGACAAGGAAAACATTGAAGCCACACAGAAAAACGAGGGTCCAACGAGGGCAAACTATGTTCTCGTTGATCGGATCAAAAGAAGGCATGGCGGCTTTCAGAATTTTGTACAAGCTTTGAGAAAATGTGGATTCGAACATACCGCTCTTTTACTGGACCCTTATTACAATTATCCAGGTAAGCCATTTCTAAGTATATTTTACGATTTAGCGTTTACTAATTTTCCGGCTATACAAATCAAAAGTGAAAGTAAATTATTCCGCCTAAAAGTACGTTCAGAAAAACCTACAGCATAAATGTGGTCAATTTTTGGGCCATTTTATAGTTTTAACCGCTGCCAACATTACCAACAGCGAATTTTATTTCCAATGTTAGTTGCCCCTTTCAATATAAACAAAGTGAAATTAGATCAGTTTCGGTTTCGGAGCGTGGGTCATATCAATTGTTGAATTGATTCAAAAATTTATGAATTGGCTCGCCTTTAAAACCTGGGTATCTTCGTTGCCGTGTGGCCCTAACGCCTTATTCTTGTAATATCACGTTATTCTCAAACGAAGAAGTCTGGAATTGATTACATTTATTACGAATAAACATACATCTCGATCCACGATTAAGGTGGCTCGATAGTCAAGAAGACCTTTTACTTGAAAATCAAACTTAATGATGACAAACACAATGATGTTTGGGTCTCTTGTTTCCATGGTAACAGCACAGGCCTTGGTATGGTGTCTCATAGGGTGCTTTTCTTATGACAGTAACTGAGAGGAAACACCAAGTAACTCGGGCAAGAAAAAATGTTTTACAAATTATGTTTACAATGGTCTATGCAATGACCTAAAATGGTTGGCTGACATTGATTATTTGCAGAGATAAAAATCTGAAAAGTTGCAATTTGGAATATCAGGCCTTTTTGGTCAATACCAAGCAACAGTGTTTTGCCTGCTGTAGCAAAAGAATTCACCAGATCAGCATTATTTTAGGTCATTGCATAAAATGTTTATCAACCTTCACCCTGAGCCCCAGAAAGCTGGAAATGTTAAAAGCATGGAGAAATAGAAATGTTCCCATTTACCTTTTTCATGCAAGTGTGAACATTGAAAACTGCATAGGGTTGA
>Ga0126337_10003248_pt1 | contig 10595 bp, 6 predicted proteins | sample DipCmetagenome_FD_92527 | JGI IMG/M metagenome (GOLD analysis project Ga0126337, IMG submission 92527) | Coral microbial communities from La Bocana,Puerto Morelos, Mexico - Diploria C A metagenome | ecosystem: Host-associated > Invertebrates > Cnidaria > Coral | place: La Bocana,Puerto Morelos... | reverse complement strand
TTTGTTCAGCACTATTGAAAAGTTGATAAATCTTCTAAATAAAAAAGTCTTGAGTAACGGAGAACGACAGTTCATTGTGCAGTTCGTATTTACAACGGTTCCAAAATAACTTCAACACCATCGAAGTCATCAGGTGAAAGAAAGTCTAAGAACGTCTTAAGAACATTTTCAGCCTCAAATCGAAAAAAAAAAAAAAGAACGCTCAGCCTCAGCCCCAAAATTAGACGTTCTTATAAAAAAAAGAGTGTATAAGGTTTACAAAATGACCGTTGTTATATATGTAAGAGCCTATACAATGAGCCTTTATGAATTTAAATTAACGTAAAATGCAAACTTATTTAAACTAACCAATAAAAATTTGAAAAGAACAATAGTGAAAAACCACAAAGCTGAAATAGATACATTTAAAAGTGTAACGATAAATTGACATGCTTAACTTGTTTGTTGAGTTCTGGATTTACGGTTTAACCGTTCATTATGAAAACTCTCCTTAATTTTAAGTTGTGAGAGAGTCTTAGCAAAATCAATAATCTTAAAACTGGAGGCATCACAACTGTCTCGACAATGCCTAGAACAATTAAGATGTTTAAAACCATGGGAATTGTTATCCCGAAAAAGATGTTCATTAACACGTGTGTGAAAATGCTTACTGGTTTCATCAATATAACGAGCTCCACAGTTCGCACACGTAAACTGATATACAACACGTGATTTAAGAGACTCGGGAATAAGATCTTTAGGACTACATGTAAACATGCTGCTAAGTTTGAATGGAGAGAATATAACTTTTACATTGAAATCTTTGCAATACTTATTAATAATGGTTGAAATTTTCTTCCCTGTGTAGGTAGAATAAAAACCAATATATGGTAGTTTGTAAAAATAGCATTTGGATGGTTGAAGTATCTACATCCTGTTCTGTGGTTTTGACCTCTCTTAGATAACCTTTAACTGACTTGTCAATGAGCCAACTTGGAAACAAATTACGTTTCAAAATAACAGAAAGGTTTTTGATGTCATTTTGAAAGCCCTGAGTAGTGTTGTTAATTTGTAGGCTCTGTCTATGAGAGTTTTAATTAAACCTAAACGGAGTAAAGCTAAAGTAATTAGTTAGTAAGCCAGTGTTTCTTCCTACAAACCATCGGATGACGAACTTGACATTTTGAAATTTGGTCTTACTTATGCCATAAAACCCCCGCAGATATTTGAACTTCTTCGCCAAGATCTCAAAAGACATCTCGTGGACATGAGCAAGGCCAATGAAGTAAAAAGTGAAATTCAACCTCTGGCTACCACTTATGTCAACTATTTTAAACCTACAACAAATGACTTCAAGAAAGTTAAAATATTGAAGAAACTCAAACAGAACAAAGACATCATTATCTTAAGACCGGATAAAGGAAACGGCGTCGTTGTACTTGACAAGGTAGTCTGCAATAATGCTATTAGTGAGTTGTTCAGTGAGAACTCTAAATTTAAAGATTGCAATCTGATTTAACCCAGCGTAGCGAAGGTCAGTTACAACGTTATGTACGTAAACTCACAAAAGGAGATCTCTTAAGTACTGATACATATCGTGATATTTATCCTACTTGTTCTCAAACAGCTAGATTGTATGGTTTGCCCAAATTACATAAAGTCGAAGATCCAAGTTCTACTACACCTCCTTTTAGACCTATAGTATCATCTATAGGCACATATAATTACAACTTAGCCAAGTATCTTTGTTCATTACTCAAGCCCCACATCTCCTCAGAGGTTTGTGCCACAGATACGCTTTCTTTTGTTAGAGAAATTCAAGATATAGATTTTGAGTGACACGTTTTTGGTTTCATATGATGTTACTAGTCTTTTTACTAATATACCATTGTCTGAAACCATTAATTTAGCTGTTAATGCAATTTTTGATACCAACACTGAGTCGGACTTAAAACCAAGTCACACCCATTTTTTATTATTCAACGGTTGCTTTTATGATCAAATAGATGGAGTAGCTATGGGTTCAACTCTAGCCCCTGTATTAGCCAATTTCTTTATGGGTCATTATGAAGAGCTTTGGTTAGACAATTACACCGGTCCTAAAGTACTATACTACAGATATGTCGACGATATTATTTGCTGTTTTAGGAACAGTGAAAATGCCATTATTTTTTTGAATATCTCAACGTGTGCCATCGTAACATCAAGTTCACAATGGAAACAGGGGAAAAGGTCAATTGCCATTTTTAGATGTCTTGTTATCTAAGCAGGTAACTAGTGACAATCAATGAAGAAGACTTACACTGGTTTACTTACTAATTACTTTAGCTTTACTCATTTTAAGTACAAATTAGGTTTAATTAAAACTCTCATAGACAGAGCCTACAAAATAAACAACACTACTCAGGGCTTTCAAAATGACATCAAAAACCTTTCTGTTATTTTGAAACGTAATTTGTTTCCAAGTTGGCTCATTGATAAGTCAGTAAAGCTTATCTCAGAAAGGTAAAAACCACAGAACAGGATACTTCAACATTTGATGCATCCAAATGCCATTTTTACAAACTACCATATACTGGTTTGTATTTTGCCTACACAGGGAAGAAAATTTCATCTATTATTAATAAGTATTGCAAATATTTAAATGTAAAAGTTATATTCTCTCCATTCAAACTTAGCACTATGTTTAGCCTAAAGATTTTATTCCCGAGTCTCTTAAGGACGTTCGCGCGACAATTTTCTACTCGATAGATTTTTTTTTTTAACTTCGACTGTGGACAGATAATGATTTACTTGTTTCAGAAATGAAATAAAAATTGGGGGTCACCCGCCTCGTTTCAGAGATAAGGTGTGTGGAAAACTAGTCTGATTTTGATAAATTAGTGCGCGGAATTCAGCATGGTCTCTAGAGTTTTTAGGTTGAAATATCCAAGATAAGTCAATTATAATTAAAGAGAGCCAAACTATCCTAATAATATGTTGTATAAGTGAATCTGTGGCGTTAATAATTTCAAATATTGCCATCATTTTCAGAAACCTTAACCCTTAAAGAGGCATTTGAAACTGACATACAGCTAAACGAAGAGGTCAAATGAACGGAATTCGATGGAGCGTTTTGCAAAATATTCAAAATTCTTCTCGATAGATTTTTTTCATTTTTTCGAAAAAACGTAGAAAATCGGCAGAGAAAACGAACCATCGAAAGAAAAATAGGGGTCACCGAACGTCCAAGATCGTTAAATCCACGCAAAGTCAAAGCGATGGCCATTTGCCCTATTATTGTTCACTTTGCTACTTAGCGCGCGCGCTCGATGCATGACGTGGCGTGTGAATTTCGTGCGCAGTAAGGATGCGCAGAAACAATTAGCGCGAACGTCCTTAAGCGTTTTTGCGGGACATGTTTCAGATCCCGCGACAGAAAAAATACATCCGATTCATCTTCAGCGTCTGCTAGGCTGCCCTAGTGATTTTTCGTAGTCGGCAAGGAACCAGGCTAACTTCTGTTCAGTTCGAGGCATTCAACCCCTTGGGGTGTTTTTCGCAGAGAAAGCATTGCGGGTGTCAACTTTCGCTGGTTTTCATGTCCTCGTCTTCCACAAAAGAGGCCAAGGTAGAACCAAGCTGTCCTCTGTAACTGGGCAGGATTCAAGCTGTCGGCCAGTCGAAGTTCGCGCTTAAATAGTTTCCTCACCTGCTCTTTCGAAATTGTTTTTTTGTGGACGACGCTAGCTATTTTTCCCGTTTCCTTAGGTCTTTCACGAAAGCGTTTAAAACTTATTTGCCTCAGTGAAAGCGGGGTCAGAAATAATGGAAAACGGTTTGTTGTGTGCGGACGATCAATGGCGGCTCTTATGGATTTCGTGGATGAACTTTTGTAATACGTGCCATCTTTCTTCCTCGAAGACGTGTAAAAACACTTCAAACAAACATTTAGTTCTTCTTTGACATTTCTTCTATTGGTTTCGACAATGTGAGGCCACCAGCAAAAGGAAATCCATTGTTGTTGTTACGTAACCTTCACGAATGCGTAAAATCTCTGCGGCCATATTTGCATTTTTGCAACTTTTAAGGGACACTTAACAATACGTACTGTTAAATAATCTCATTCCGAACTTTGTAGCTTTTTTGTTGTTTCTGGGATGGCCTTGTCCATAATTTCTTGTCTTTCTTCCGTACAAAGCTCACCGAATCTGCTTTTTTGATCCATTGTCTTTGTCGACGAAACTTGGCTTCCCGCAATAAATTTTGTGCCAGTCGACATTTTCCGCAATCATTTTTATATAAGGTTAAACGCAGGTATAATGGTTTGTAACCAAGATTTAGTGAGCCAATCAGGAAGCTAAAATTGCATGATCCAAGGTTGAGAATTTAATAATATGAAATATACTAAGATTATGAAACTGTCGGGCTTTCTGATCACGATCGATTTTGGAAGAGCCTTCGATTCAGTCAACCATAGTTTTCTCATCAAAACTTAGAAGCGTTTAATTTCGGTCCATCTTTTATTAGGCGGACTTCAGTTTAATTAAATTGCAATTTAATGAGTTGTATTATGAATAATGTTTTCTCTACGGAGTACTTTCCTATTTCACGAGGTTTGCGTCAGGGCGACCCACTTTCACTTACTTTTTTCTAATGGTTCTAGAAATCTTTGCTATTCACGTCCGTGAAAACAACTGCATTAGAGGTATTGTAGTCGAGGACGAGGAGATAAATTTATGTGTCTTTGCCGATGATCTCATCACCTTTCTTCCCAACGTGAACTCGTATAAACACCTGGTTGAATCGCTTAATGGATTCGAACAATGCTCCGGTTTTGAGGTAAACAGTGACAAAAACGGAAGCATTTTCTTTCAGGGTACAAGACCCAAATACTTCGATAGTCGAATTAGGAATCTCAAAACTCGAAATTCCTATTAAAATGCTTGGTATTCATTGGAACTACAACCAACAGCAAAGAGATAAATTAAACTAGCTTTTACAATTTACTGGAATCGATTAAAAAACAGTACAGAGACATGTAACAATTATAGGTAAAATTCAAATTCTTAAAACATTTATTTTCCCGAGATTGACTTATCGTGCCTCAACTATTCACTACTCCAAAGACACAAACAATGTAATAGAATTTTGTCTGATCTTGTTTTAAGCGGTCGCGACAAGGTGAAAAGAATGGCTATAATAAACGAGATCGAAATCGGTTGTTTAAAAATGGCTCACCGTGAATCCATCTTCACTACTCAGCACATTTCATGTCTCAAAAGATTTTCGTACCACAGCACGTGGAAATATATTCTGAAATTCTTCTTAAAAAAAGTTGGTGGTGTTTTTGTACTGTGCTGTAACGTCGATCCTAACTTTTGGGTATAAAATTTATCCCCCTTTCTATAATGAATGTCTCACAGATTTTGCCGCGGTCGAGAAGTTTTCTCCCAGTACGATTGAAGGAGTTTTACTGCAGCCCGTTTGGAACAATGCATATGTCTTAAAGAACGAAAAATCCATTTCCACCAAAAACTATAAAATCGTGGCTTAGTTCATTTAATCGACATAATTTCCGAGGAATGTAAATTATTAACTTATGATAAGATGAAGGAAACATTTTCTACCTTGTCGGGCACGGACTACTTTCAATTAATAAGCATGTTTTACTCGCTTCCACCTGAATGGAAACGTATTATAGCAAACACAACAAAAGCCCTAAATATCTCTTTTTTTAAACACTTTGATAAGCTAATGAGTCTAAGCTCGAAAGCAATATCTTAGCTGACAAAAGAACGCGTCACTTTATTACCTTCAGCTCAATTAAAATGAAACCAAATATTTACTGAACGTAGTCTTATTTGGAAAGACCTATATATTATACCATATTAATGTACATTAGAGACTAAGTAAGAGAATTTCAATTCAAAATTCTGCACAAAATTTTAACTACACAATTTAGCTTGTACAAGATGTCTCTTGTACCTTCTCGGGTATGAAGTTTCTGTGACAATAATGACGAATCCCTCCCAGATCTGTTTGTTCATGGTTCTCTCGTATCAATATTCTGGGATCAAATTCTAAATTGGAATCCTATCTATTGGAATAAATTTTGATAATCTTGACGATAACACCATATTATTTGGTAATCCATCAACTGGAAAATCAGAGGGAAATTACCTCATTCTTAACCTTATTATTTTAGTAGGTAAACAGACTATCTATCAATGTCGCAAAAAAACTCATCAAACCATCATTCGCTCTTTTAATTGCTAAAATTGACCACCTTACGTGCCTAGAATACCAAATAGCCAGAGAGAATGAGAGCGAAATTAATCATAATAATAATTAATATTCGATCGTATCTGCTTGGTATGCCCTGGAAAATAACAGGAAATTAGAATTGTACTGAAATGTACCGTAACCATAGTGTAGTGTATAATGTTACAATTTATGATTTATGTGTATTGTTATCGAAGTGTAGTGCAAATGATTCATTGTGTTGTAATTAAGGTAGTAATGTATTATATTGTTTTTATAGAATATCCATGTAAGCAGCTGGTAATTATTGTTTAAATTAAACTGCATTAATAAAAAATATAAACAAGGGAATATTAACGTTAAAAGCCGACGTTTCGGCGTCATCGTGACACCATTCTCAAGGCAAAGTGAATAAGTAATGCGAATATTGATGATTTGATTTCTATAGTGTCCACAAATTAACATAATAACAGAGGATCAGAAATTCTTCAAGTCCATACCTTTGCGCGAATCGAATCCGTTTGCGCGTTTAGGGATGGTTTAAGTTTTCTTATAAAAAAGCATCTCCTAAATTAGGTAATCAAATTTGTTAGTACATTTTGTAAGCACGTGAAATTGTTCTGAAAGACAAGGTGGTACGAATTATGTTCGTTAAAGTAATGTTTACAAATTGACGACGATTTTTGTTTGTGTCAATAAACGTGCTCGTGGAGGTGGCCGCGAGTGTAACCAACATATCCTGCATCACACAGGTTACACTTTGTAAACATTACCCAATTTGTAAACATTACTTTAGCGAACATAATTCGAACGTACCAGCTTGTCTTTCAGAACAATTTCACGTGCTTACCAAATGTACTAACAAATTTGATTGCCTAATTAAGGAGATGATTTTTATAAGAAAACTTAAACCACCCCTAAACGTGCAAGCGGATTCGATTCGCGCAAAGGTATGCACTTGTAGAATTTGTGATCCTTTGTTATTATGTTAGTTTGGAGACTATAGAAATCAAATCATCGATATTCGCATTGTTTATTCACTTTGCCTTGAGAATGGTGTCAGGATGACGCCGAAACGTCGGCTTTTAACGTTAATATTCGCTTGTTTATGCTTTGAGAAATCGTTATTGATCAGATAATAAAAAATAATAATAATAATAATAAAGATAACCGCACTTATTCAAGGGCCTTTTTTCTGTTTTTATCAGTTTTCTTGCATTTGATTAGCACTATTTCTACTTTGGCTAAGACAAAATGCTAGTACATGTATATAGCGGTCTTACCCCCAGCATGGCGTTCGCCAACACCACTTAGAGACCTAGGTAAAAAGACTTACAGAAGCATATCATTGCTCTAAATAATTACATATCTTGATTAATGTTATCTCTTTAGAGGGCTCATAGAAGAGACCGCCATGAACAATTTAGAGGACATTTTAGAAGCCTTCTTCATTGGCTGGGTAGTTGCTACGTTCCTGCTCAACACTGGTCGTCGTCTAAAAGCCATTGTGGTCTGCAAGGAATGTTTGATCTTCCTAAATAATGAAGAACTAAAAACGGAAAGACATTATTTCCATTTATTTAACTCTGTTATTTATGAAATCATCTTCCAGGCGTATCATATTATCCGTGATTATACAAAAGCACTAAACTACGGCAGGCAACTTCTTCAACATTACCGAGAGTGTGGTAAAAGAGGCAATGAAGGGAATCTTACGGTAATACTGGCCAATATATGTGAACAGCAATATAAATACATAGAAGCACGAGAACTCTACGAGAAATGGATAGAGATCATGAAAGAAATGGGAGACAGAGAAAACGAAGCAAATGCTAATGAAAAGTCCGGAAATATGTCTTACCTTATCGGTGATTATGACAAGGCTAGAAAATATTATGAGAAAGGCCTTGCAATCAGAATTGAAATTGGTAACAAGAAGGAGGAGGCAGCAGATTATAGAAACTTAGGAACTGTGTTTGAATCCCTTTGTGAATATGAGAAAGCTACAGAATATCTTGAGAAAGCACTTGCTATCAGCATACAAATTGGGGACAAAGGCGGAGAAGCCAGCTCGTACAGAAGCTTAGGAACTGTGTTTCAATCCCTTGGTGACTATGAGAAAGCTAAAGAATATCTTGAGAAAGCACTTGCTATCAGCATACAAATTGGGGACAAAAACGAAGAAGCGAGCTCATACGGAGACTTAGGACTTGTGTTTCAATCCCTTGGTGAATATGAGAAAGCTAAAGAATATATTGAGAAATCACTTGCCATCAAAATACAAATTGGCGACAAAACTGGAGTAGCCAGATCGTACGGAAACTTAGGAACTGTGTTTCAATCCCTTAGTGAATATGAGAAGGCTAAAGAATATCTTGAGAAAGCACTTGCTATCAGCATACAAATTGGGGACAAAAGGGGAGAAGGCAGCTCGAACGGAAACTTAGGACTTGTGTTTCAATCCCTTGGTGAATATGAGAAAGCTAAAGAACATATTGAGAAATCACTTGCCATCACAATACGAAGTAGTGACAAATACGGAGAAGCCAGCTCATACGGAAACTTAGGACTTGTGTTTAAATCCCTTGGTGAATATGAGAAAGCTAAAGAATATCTTCAGAAAGCACTTGCCATCCAAGTACAAATTCGTGACAAAAGCGGAGAAGCCAGCTCGTACGGAACCCTTGGAGCTGTGTTTCAAAATTCTGGTGAATATGAGAAAGCTAAGGAATATCTTAAGAAAGCACTTGCCATTAGAAAACAAATTGGCGACAAAGAGGGGGAAGCAGTAGATTACGGAAATTTAGGAACTGTGTTTCAATCTCTTGGTGAATATGACAAAGCTAAAGAATATCTTGAGAAAGCACTTGCTATCAGAAAACAAATTGGTGACAGAGAGGGGGAGGCAGCAGATTACGGAAACTTAGGAGGATTGTATCTGTCTGTCGGTGAATTTGTCATGGCTGAAGATTATATGCAGAAGGCGCTGTCAATCACTCGAGACATTAAAGACTTAGACAAAGAGTTTAAACTTCTTTGCAGTCTTACAGCGGTGAAGTTGTGCCAACTCAAGATCCAGGAAGCCTTTGACTGTCTTTTTCTGAGTATGAATAGAAGCGAATCTTTACGGAGTTTGTTAGGGGACAACGACGATTTTAAGGCATCGTCTTCAGAAGTTCGCTGTTTTCCTTACAGGAATCTTAGCGCATTTTTTTGCTTGCTTGGAAATCCGAACCATGCCCTTTATGTTTTAGAGCTAGCACGGGCTAGAGCGTTAGCAGACCTGATGACATCTCAGTATTCTGTTGAAAGCCAAATCTCAGCTGATCCACAATCTTGGATTGGTATTGAAAATATTATGAAAAAAGAAAGTAACTCTTCTTGTCTGTACATTTCTTATTTTGAGCAGAATCTGTTTTTGTGGGTTCTAAAGGCAAGTGGAATCATTCATTTCCGACGAATAACAGTAACTGGGGAACTAATAGGTGCCGAACTAGTTGGCAGCTTGGATGAGTTTTTCGCTAAAAGCTTTCGAGGCTTTCGTATTTTATCCGAGGAAGATTGCGAAGATCGATCTTTAAACGACATTGAGGTTCTCCCAGCCTTAAGACTTGTAGAGGAAGAAGATGTAGAAGGTGAGAACTCCGAATCGAGCTTTTCTTTGTATTACAGAATTTTAATCAGACCAGTAGCTGATCTACTTGAGGAGTCCGAGCTCATTGTTGTTCCTGATCGCTTTTTGAGCCAAGTTCCATTTGTAGCGTTAACGGATGAAGGTGGGAGGTATTTATCAGATACTTTCAGGATTCGTCTTGTTCCTTCTTTGACGACCCTCAAGCTCATTCAGGACAGTCCTGCAGACCATCACAGTCAGGCAGGTGCACTGGTAGTGGGGGATCCTAATGTTGGTAAGGTGTGCTACAAAGGAGAAGAAATGTCCTTTTCAAGGTTACCCTGTGCAGAAAATGAAGCAACCATGATTGCACAACTGCTGGGCGTTGAACCTTTATTAGGACAGCACGCAACAAAGCAGGCGGTACTTGAAAGATTACATTCAGTGAGTCTGATACATTTTGCAGCACATGGTAATACTGACCGAGGAGAAATTGCCCTTTCGCCGAGAGGTTCTCGTAGCAGGATTCCTAAAGAAGAAGATTACCTACTGACGATGTCTGACATTGCACAAGTTCAACTTCGAGCTAAACTTGTGGTACTCAGCTGTTGTCACAGTGCTCGTGGACAAATTAGAGCCGAGGGAGTTATTGGAATTGCCCGAGCGTTCTTAGGATCCGGTGCACGGTCCGTTTTGGTAGCTCTATGGGCCATAGATGACAAAGCAACAGAGCAGCTGATGGGTCGTTTCTACGAACATC
>Ga0126337_10003247_pt1 | contig 10595 bp, 4 predicted proteins | sample DipCmetagenome_FD_92527 | JGI IMG/M metagenome (GOLD analysis project Ga0126337, IMG submission 92527) | Coral microbial communities from La Bocana,Puerto Morelos, Mexico - Diploria C A metagenome | ecosystem: Host-associated > Invertebrates > Cnidaria > Coral | place: La Bocana,Puerto Morelos... | reverse complement strand
TCGCGAAGGCTTTTACATGAAAACAAACCCGGTGACCCCTTCTTTTTATTGGTTCTAGATAATATTATTATTGAGAGGAAACGTCAGAAAAAAAATAAAAAAATTCTACGGAAGGAAATTTGCACTTTGTGCAAATTGTCGTTTTTCCAAGTTTACAAGGAATCGGCTCCGTAAAATTTTTTGAAAATTGTTGTGCATTTACCATTTCAGATGCCAAAAGCTATCGTTAAAAAAAAAATTGGGGTCACCGGGTTAATTTCTTAGTTATTAGGGACATAAGTGAAAAATCAGGTCCGGAAAATCTTTTGGAATGTTGCCATGGTAACTGTTGACGACAAAATAACAGCTGTTTTAGTTCAAGTATAAATTGTATAATCCAAATTTGCAAAAATATTACAGTGGTCCTGGTCTGCCTTTTTGTTCTATTCTTTCAAAGTTATGAGCCTTCAAAAACCTGAAAACTGGTACCAGCCACCTTAATTACCGGTGAACTTAAGTGGCCAATTTTTAAAATAAATACATGTACAAATGTATTAAAACAAATTCCAGACTAATGAATTGATCTGTTATTTGTACGTAGATTAGTCGACTAACAGAAATTATACTTGAGAGAGATGCTACAGAGGACTTCAAATATTTCCGTGTTCCTTCAAAGGATGATCCAACTCGCCCAACCCTGCTCCATCTTGCTGCAGAACAAAACTTCTTGCATGTCACAAAGTCCTTAGTAGAACGCTATCCAGGTCTTTTGTATTTATGGACCAACAAACAAGATGACAACCCTATCTATTTACCAGTTGAATTGGCTTTGAAGAAGTACAAAGATGATACAGCAGCTTATCTGATTTCTCAAATGAGGCATGATCGGTGAGTGTTATTAATATCATGTTGTTAGTAGTCCAAGTGTGAAATACAGGATTATTGCAGCTGAATAATGTTGAATACTAACATTTTGTGCATGACTAAGTTGTTGGTAATTTGAATCAGCACTATCCTTCATCATGTGTCTGTTATTTCCACAGGAAATAATGTTAAAGCATTTCATTGATGGGGTACATATACACATACAACCATTTGTGACTTTTATTTTATTTATAGAGTTCGGAAACTATTTCTTTGCAAAGATGATGAGGAACAGTCACCTATGAAGTTTTATTTTGGGCATTATATCAGTTGTCGAGATCCAAAGACAAAGAAGCCTGCAATGAAGGTATAATCCCTTCAGTTTACTAAAAATTTAATCTGCAGTGAAGCTGCAACTAAACAAACCTAGAAATCAAAGAAAGCCATCCAGAGAAATGAAGGACCATTGTCACTCTTTTAACCAGCTTGTTGATATATCAGAGTAAAGTATAGACTGCGAACATAGACATATCTCTAGCTGTCGCTTGTCCCTGCCAAAAATAACATCTGCGAACCTGAGTGAGAGATTGACTTCAGTGACATTGGCTCTTATTAACCAGTCACATTTCATCTTTTATATCCACTGAAGTTTGGTTTGTAGTTTACTACCTGTTGTACCTAGGACCCATCTGGTTAGAGTCTGCCTGGTACATACTGGTAAATAATTTGTACAAATGGCTGGCTAAAAACACAGCCAGTTCAACCAGTCACAGTTATTATTAAGTCTTCCAGGGTTTTTTCTTGTGTACAACTATTAAGTAAGGCTCAATAAAATCAATGCAGATATCTAGATATGATTATGATATTGTCATAAGATTTAAACTGTAGGTGGAGATATTTTAAAAGTAGCCAGTGATGGGTCTGGAGCCCCCCAAAATTAATTAAGGGGTCTTGGAGCTGCCAAGATCCCCACCAGGCTACAAGGGCAGGGGCCGGGCAACGCCCTGGGAAGCAAAATGAATTTGACGTTTCTCAAAGAAATTCTGACAAGTCTCACTTACTAAAAACAACAGTCGATGTACTATTAATATAACTTTGAGTTCACCCAGTATTACAATTTTTCAGTCGTTAGGACACTTTTTTAACGACGGGTGGCATTTAAGAAGTTGACAACAATATTTAAGCTTTTTGAGCAAAAGAATTTAAAAAATTCGTCGTCACTTTGTCAGTAACAAAACGATAAATAAAATTCACAGAACTGACCTTCATTTCCTGTTCTTTTATTAAGAAAGTGCGAAGAAGAAGAAGAAGGAAGACTCTCTTTTAGCCATTTCTTTCAGAATTATGCAAGTACAGTTTCCAAAACCGCGTGCTAATTGTATAAACGTCAACCCAACGGTTTTTTGTGAATAAAATCTTTACAAATTGTAAAAATTTGTTGTCTTTGTACTACTACAGTGACCTTTTTGAGTGAGTTTTTTAAAATGAAAGAATTTGGCCAGAAATTTGCTTAATATTAACACCACCAGTCAAAATGTTCACAAACGGTGTTTTCTCGTCATTTTGTACGCCTCTTGTTGTTTTCAATCCTCGCATACTGCCCAAAGAGAGGCAAGACATTTTGGGGCACTGAAAAGGTGAAAACCTCAGCTGGCAGAAAAGAAAGTGATGGTGACACAGTTTTTAATATTATGCTAACTGTGATATTTTTCAAATTATCACTGTTGTAATCAAGTTTACATTTATTCGCATAAGAATGCAATTCCTTTACCTTGATAATCCTTTTTGTCTTCATTGTTTTTCTCCTTTGTTTTCGCAGCAAAGTAATCACGTGGTGACCATGATAGCATGATCACTTTCGACATCCGTCTATCAAACTTATATATACATTTATAGCTAACTTTACACGAACGAGGGCATGCGTCACGCAGTTCACCTTAAAAGTGAGCCTGACACCGCTGACGATGATAGCTTTAGTCGATCCTAATGCAAGAATAATTACATAGCATATTGAGTTTTCATTTAGAACGTTCAGTGGCTTAAATTACCTACATGCAGAAGATGGCAAACATTTTGATCAGAATAAAGAAGTGATTTAAGACAAAATTTCTCACTAGGCGTCGCAATGTGGTATGACAGCCGACAGATTTCCGCCGGCGACCGGCTTTCTGAGATTGTCCTGTAATCGGTTTAACTGGGTGAGGCAGCATAATAAATCAAGAAAATTTCACGAACTGTCCCAGTGGACTTAAGAGGCTCAGGGCAGACCCTACAGAGCTACCTTTTTCCTGGAGATTGTGAATTAACATTTTCTTCATTTTGTTTAATGCAGAAAACAGTACTTGCAGTATTAGACAAGCTCGTCAATCCCCATTGGCCATACATGCCTCAGAGCAAGGAAGATGACAAGAACCAGGATGAAATTGAGCGTGCTTTAAACGGCATACCAGATGACCCAATGAACTATAACTTCTTATACCACGTACTGGAGACGGATGACAATGGAAGACTGCCTAAGATAGAGGTGGCTACAGAAGTGGACGAACATGGCAAACCGATTAAGACACAAACACTACCTAACCCGAAATTTAACAAAAAGGCTCTGTCTTGCCTTAGACTTATTGCAGAGAGTGGAAACAAGGTTTGTGTAAAGCTCTGGATTGCTTGGTTTCACTAAAGGCTGGACACAGGCCAAATGTCATTGATGAGTACCAGATTTGACATTCTTGAGGACATTTTGTCTCGTAGAAAAGTTTTATCGGTGAATTACGTTGTCCATCCTTGAAACTGGTCTCATTTTGTATTCGTTGCTTTTAAGCAAAAATACGTCTTTGAAGAAAAGTTTTACTTGCACTTAATACTTCTTCTTCTGTATGTTTAGGAAGCTGTACAGCACCCTGTAGTCCGAATGCTGTTCTTAAGAAAATGGAAAAACTTCGCCCATTGGTGGTTTTGGTAAGAATCAAGTTTATACAGAAAAACAGAGGCCTAGAGACCTTAACGTTGAAGTTTTTTCAAGTTTGCAGTGATCATCATTGGTCCCCTTGCGAAGAGTGAGGCGTGGTAACGAAATTAACTGAAAATGGTGAATGTTTTTTTCTAAAGGAAAGAGAAAACCTTAGTTGTTATGATTGTTTTTCGATTGGGTTAAGTTGAATCGTGAGTAGTAAAGTTGAAAACCTTCATTATGGGCAGCGCTTCAAAAAGCGAGCAAAATATATTATCCTAGTAAGGATCATTTCTTTATGATCATGGCGATGGGAACAAAAAGGCTCCAGCATGTAAAAATTTGCACATGTTAACGCAACCTTGAGAAAAGGTTTGGCGCGATCCATTCAACCAAAATTTCCGGGCTGAGGTTCAAAAATTTCTTGGGCAAATGGATCGCTACAGGTCCGGAAGGTCTCGTTTCATTCCACGGGATTGCTCTCTCTTGTGTCATATGCATATTCCAGATTGAAATGATTTTGCAAGTACCCTCTGATGGGCAGTCTCCTCTACTCGCCAGTTTTGTTCGGGTCTCCAAGAAAACTGGCGTTAAATTGATAATAATGTGTAAGGACAGGAGGGGGATTGGGATGGGGTTTGTTGGTTGTTGAGGAGAGTGACGGCGTTGCGGGGAGAAATAATTTGTTCAAAAACTGTTTTTGTAGTGTTTTCAGAGTCAAAGTTTTGAACACCCTGTAAAAAATTCTTCGATACGCCCCTGTAACAATCCATAAAAGCTGCAAAGCTTCATGTTGATCATGGCTACGTAAATACTCGATGGATTTCTTTCGTTTCAGACGCTCAAAACGCGCACGAACGGACACATACTCGCGATAGACCCTCACTCAAAGATGGTGAGTGTCACATTCGGCCAGGGTCGTTTCACGAACTCAACGATAACTCAAATAAAACACAAACAAACTCAAATGAAGCTAAAAAAGAACTCACATAACGCTGAAGTGATGGTACATATGAACAGAACTCTTAACTTTGATGCAAGTAGTGAATCTCTCTCAAGATAATGGTGACGAGATCGGAGAGGCAAACTGTGCATTCATCAAACTTGACCAAAGCCAGACCAGAGTGCTCTGAGAACGACGCAAGCTCAGTAGCAAAAACGTTTAGAACAATTTGTCCCTGTAGATTGTGAAAACACATGCAAACTTTCATCTAAACCTGCCGAAACGTCAGGGAAAATTATACTCAAACTAAAAAGAAAGCTTGACTTAGGGAGTAGTGTATTTTTAAGCTGTGAGACCTAAGATTAATTGCGCTAAATTGGGCGTTGGTAAACATTCCATTGTATACAGACATCACTGTGAATATCGGAAACATTGATTCAAATCTTACAGAACTTAGTACGGAAGGTAGTTCAGATAATAGTTCAGATGCATATTTAAATACCTCTACATTTAGTAGATAGCAGAAAGTCAATAATGATCAAGGTGAAGAGAGCAACGACTCTTTGAATTAGTTTCGAGCACCTACTAAGGAAACTTGTCTTCAGACAATTTTACCAGATTATCCTGTTATTTCTGACCAACGGTCAAAGCATGCATTCTGTTTTCATAATGAATGATAAACATTGTGAGGAACTGGCATTTCCAATGTTATTGGCCATAAGGAAGAATGAACAGTTAAGCAGAGGAGCACGATTATTTCATCAAAATTTCCGACAATTGGACCGGTTCGGTCCAACCGGAAAAGTTTCGAAAAAGCCGGTTCACTTTTCGAGGTGAACACCTTTTTTCAGTTAGACCGGTCGGATGGAAATGAACCGTTCCATTCCTCCATTCCGACCCACTCTCAATCACACTACCTCGATGTTGAGTACTTTCCATGTTCAACATGACAGAAAACACTTCCTAGTCATTGCAGCTTTTATGGATTGTTACAGGGGCGGATCCAAGAATTTTTTTTTTACAGGGTATTCAAAACTTTGACTCTGAAAACACTACAGAAACACTTTTGGAACAAATTATTTCTCCCCGCAACTCCGTCACTCTCCTCGTTGTTCTTGTCTTTGTTTGTGTGGTTGTCGACATTGTAGCTGTAAATTTAGGCCGCTATTTCCGAAGTAAGTTGTTGGCATTTAGCACATCCGTAATTCAACGTTTTTTGTTCCTCGTTGGGGTATTAATTGCACTTCTTTTCAGAAGTTCTAGATACATTGACTTGGTCCTCATTTAAAGCTGGATTCTCTGTTCAGACATGAAGCCTTGCTAGTAAAATGCCCACAGTTTACGACAAAAAAAGATTTTCCCTTTAACAGTTAACATTGTTCTTTGTGTTTCAGTGTTCAAGCATCTTTCTATGTACTTTTTCTAACACTGTTATCATACGCACTCATCTATGGCTCGACTGTTGAAGACCCAAACCTGTACAACGGCAAAGCAGATGGTCTACGGTTATTCTGTGAAATTTCCACCATTATGTTTCTCATATTTTACTTTTTTGAGGAAGTCAACCAAGCAGAACGGTGAGTTGTTAGTAATTAGTATGGCCAATCACAACAAATATAGACAAGATAATGGACCAATCATTGAGAGGACAAAAGGAACACACGTGACCGGTTCCAAACGCGCGAAAACCCGTGTTACCAAGTCGCAAGTGGTTTTTGTTTTGCATATGATTGGCTCACGCCAAATATTTTAAATTAACCAATCACAGAGTGAAGAGGTAATTCGCGGAGGAAAACATGAGAAAACGCCTCTATAAGGTAGATGGAAAGAAAAGAATTTTTGCTAACTCTAAGGTTATCCTCTATACAGTTATTGTTTGTACCATTGAATCGAACCAGATGTTATAATTTTTAAAAAAGAGTACTCTTAATTAGTTTACTGAGTTAAGAAGAGTAACAGTTCGTAGACAATATTTATTTTATAGGCCGCGAAATGTGTAATCCTCGCAGATGTTAGTAACGCTAATTTAAAGCAGTAAATTCGAAGTTTTTTTAATCAGAAGTTTTCATATTATTTGCAGAGAATGGAGAACGTATTTCAAAGATCCGTACAACTATTTTGATTGGCTGGGTCTTATCTTGACATTCCTTGTCCTTCCTCTTCGGTTTGCCGAGGTTAAATTCCAATGGAGTCTTGCCGGGCTCGGTTACTTATTCAATTTCCTACGGCTTTTCAAGTTTTCCTGTGTCACGAGGTAAAACTCTGCATTTGTTTATCATTTTGTTTCATGAGCATTATTAAACTTCCTGTGTTCTGTGTTGATTTCAAATTTGGCAATTTCATCTAGCTTGCTGATTATCGCGAATAATTATCGTGAATTATCGTAAGTTAGTTTACTATCCAAAGGTTTAGCCCTCGTCGCAGGCGTTCCTAGCTTGCGCTCGAACGAATCTCCGCGTAATCATGAAAATTTGATAAGGTAAAGTGTTTCCTTGCGTTGCCAGAATGTGGAAAATGCTCTCCTTCCGGCCGCATAATAATTTTGCCTTTTCTAAAACATAAAAATAAAAATAGTCGCCTGAAATATCACCAAAACCATTTTTTTCCATGAAAGTCGACGTTCGCAATACATTGTAAATGATATTAGTACGATGTTTTTGTCCTCTACTCCTCTGGTAGATATCCTTAGAGGCCCTAGATAAAAACTTAAAACTATACATGACAAACAATAATAGATGTGTCAAAAATACTCAAATCCAGTCCTAACTAAACTGATAGAAAAATACTTTAAAAAAGAATATACAAATTAATCACAAAATACGATTAATAAAAACTACAAATTACGATTACTAATCGTAATTTGTAGTTTAAACTTTCTTTGAAAGGAAGTTTAAAGTTAAACTTAAATCCATATTAACAATTATAAAATCTAATTTACATTTAATAACACTTTAACCTAACTAGTAATAGCACTAAACATCAAATTAGTTCTACATTTACACTAATAAACGCTAGTTTACACGTATATAAATTATCTAGCTAATTAACAAAACTTTGAATAGTGAGGGATCAACTATCAGAAAATAAATGAATAAATAAATAATATTATCATTCGATGCATTTTTTCTTCATTTTCATTGGTTTAGAGCTTACCACGTGACCTGCAAATAATGGTCTGCTCATGCGTAGTACTGTCCAAATGGGTTTTTTTGAAAATAATATTCTGTCTATGCGTAATTATAACCACGCTCTTAGGTGGAGAAGGGCAGCGCGCTTCCTGAGTGATTTTTGAATTGCCAGTAAAGGTCGAATGATAAAGCAATTATTGTATGGACTCAGTCATTGCAAAATATCCTTCTTTGTTACTGTTTCAAAGATAAATTATTTGCCTCAGCCTTCGACTTCAGCAATGACAAATCACTATATTTTGCTCAACCTCGTGCAATAATTTTTAATTTTGTTCAAGTAAGTAATTGTAAAATTGCATGACAGGCTAGCGTTGGTTTTCATGTGTTATCATTATTAAAATAAAAAAGTTACCAAAAGTTAATTCTTCTGAAGTCTTAAACAGATATAAAAACCTCTGAACACTTAACGTTATAAGCTCGACAGGATTATTCGTTTTGTTATGGAGTACGTTTGAATTTTCTAGTTTATGCGTTGTGTGACATTAAAATGGCGGCCCAAAAAAGGTTCAGTGGAGTTATCGCTTAAGTTTTTGCTAACTAAATAGTTCCTTCATTAGGAAAATTGTTATTATTTATTATTACTGGTGAAAATCTAAACTAATAAACATAAACGTTTAAACAGCAAAACTCGATGGCAGGTGTTTCTGTTATTGAACGGAGGACATGTTGGTGCCCCTCGGAAGGTCTTCAACATGACCTCTTTGTACAAAAGCTCTATAACTTTGGGTGAAACACTTTTCCGAATATCGCACGAATGAAAAACTGCACAGAACTAAATCTTGGTGAGGCTGTTTATATATTCAATCACCTATCATATCATAGATTCTTGATTTAATAACGTAAATGAATATGATTTTTGATTGCGTGACAGTGCAATTGAACGCACATATTTTGCTTTGTAGGACCACCGGTCTTTACACGAATACTCTTGCACGAATTATCTACCAGGATATTACTCGTTTTAGTGTCGTTTTAATAATCGTATTCATTGGATTCTCTGGTGCGATGTACATGGCGCTCAAAGCCACAGATTCGCAGAAACTTTTCAGGTAAAGTTTGTTTTTCATAAAAGTCAATATTTGACGTGCGTCTAGAGCAGTTTTCTGAATGTTGCAAAACCTGCACTTAAATAATCGAATTTGGCTGATACAGTGGGATCAATATTTACCTCCCGCAAGGCAAAAGCTATGAAGACATCAATGATCATTGTAGTTATATAAACATCTAAAGCAGCTGTGAAATGAAGCCTGAAAAAACAGGCTTGAACGGGATTCAAATCCCGTTCAAGCCAGAGAGTTCTTAGGCTTTAATTTCACAGCTTCTTAAGTTGTGTATATAACTACGATAATCATTGCTCCCTTTATATCTTTCTACGCAGTTCAAATATACAACGATCTTTCATTTATTCAGTTGCTCAAGGCAGAAGCGCTAGCAATACTCCGTTGTTGCAGCAGGTACTCCATTTTGCCTAACAAATATTGATGACTTATTAATGAATTCCTATATTCTGATGTTTCCTTATTTACAGAAATTACGCATGGGTAATGTTAGCTGCCGTCAGAGCCCTCGTTGAACAACAACCTGTCGAGGAAGATTATTCAAAGTTTAAGTAAACATCTTTCTCTTTCTTTATGTCTACACTTTCTTTTGAACGTCATTAAGAGAGCATGAAGGATATGGGAGTAAATTCTCCGTATAGGCCCCAGTCCCCATGTAATTCCTCTCCCTATTTTTAGGTAGATTATCCTTCATTCTCCCTTTTTGTCATATATTGCTTCTTAGTTGAAACGGCCTCTCGCTTACTATAAAAAGAAGTCTGGAAAGTCCACACCATTTCATCTCATTTTCCAATGTTAAACTGATCTGGCTTAGTGGATACCTTCAAATGTCGTTTTTCTGTACAATACTAAATTTAATTTTTATTTTATTTTTTAAAATGAACTCATAATGAATTTCATACTCGAGTTTCGCGGGGGGGACATGAAGCGTGGACATGTTAAAGCGTTGACGTCATGCCCGTTTTTACGAAAAAGTTCTGGTGCAGGAACATCTGAATCATTGCAACACGTTGTATGAAGTTCAGCTGGTTTGAATTCGTGGGTCACGAAGCAGGGGACAAAATGACTTCAGTTTTCATTGTCGCATGGTGTGCATTGTTTTTGCTTCAAAATAGAAATGAACCACTATCCGCTTCGTTTGCACCAGCTTGGGTACTCTCCCTGCAGCATACGTCCAATGCGTACACACAAAGAGGCTTGTCCCCGCTTCATCTGCCCCCAACATGTCCGATAGTGTATGTACCGACAATTACGTCTTCGCCACTAATTCCCTACGAAACCTTTTTTTATTTGGTTTCTTGTTAGCTGGCTGGTTATACTGATTCTTCTGGCGTACATGGCTATGGTGATTGCAATTTTCCTTAACATTCTGATCGCCCAGCTGAGTGACACTTACAGTGAAGCGAAGAAGACCGCCAAGCTCCAATACGCTATTGATACCATGGTTATTGTCACTCGACTGGAATACAGCAGAATCGCAAGATGGGTACGTACTAGTATGCAGGTTTGTCTCTGAACGGGGGTGGGGGGGGGGGGGGGGGGAATTCGGTGGGGGGGTTTTTATTTGAAATGGGAAAAGTCGGGGGCAGGGTTGAAATATGGTTTTGTGAAAGGGG
>Ga0126337_10003245_pt1 | contig 10596 bp, 8 predicted proteins | sample DipCmetagenome_FD_92527 | JGI IMG/M metagenome (GOLD analysis project Ga0126337, IMG submission 92527) | Coral microbial communities from La Bocana,Puerto Morelos, Mexico - Diploria C A metagenome | ecosystem: Host-associated > Invertebrates > Cnidaria > Coral | place: La Bocana,Puerto Morelos... | reverse complement strand
TGGATTGTCGATGATCCGACCATAGAGCCAAGGAGCACCCCGTTGAGATGGGCGAGGCTTTGCACAAGCATGGGAGCCTAATGGCTGTGGCAACAGGGGAGGTTTTGCATACTTGTCATATTGAGATTTAGAGGCTTCTCTGCGGAGAGTGATTTCGGAGCGGACTGTCGAAGGATCTGCAGGTTCGGGTTTTAACAGGTCTTCTGAAAGTGGCAGGGTGGAGCGAGTACGTCTACCCATTAACCTCTGGGCTGGGGAGAAGGAGTGGCCATGAGGAGGCGTATTTCGTGTGTTGAATAGAGCCAGGTAAACATCGTGGGACTTCTTAAGGGCAGATTTGGCATCATGTACGGCTGCCTCACCTTTGCTGTTGCTGCGAGACCAGTAGGGTGACGAAGTGATGTGTTCGAATCCATATGTTTGGGCAAATTTCTTGTATTCGTTTGAGATGAACTGAGGGCCATAGTCTGTGAGACAACGCAGAGGTATGCCGTGATGGGCAAAGTGGGCTTTGGTGATTTCAACAACGGTGGTGGATTGAGTGTTGATCAGCAGGTCCAATTCATAGAAATCGCTGAAATGGTCCACTGTGACCAAGTACTGCTTATGTTGAAATTCGAATACATCTTGTGAGACAAATTGCCAAGGCAGTGTGGGGGTAGGATGTGAGAGCATAGGCTCAGTGGTGGCTTGCTTTCCATACTGGGCACAGGTAGGGCACATCTGGCAATATGTATCTATGTCTTTAGACATGTTTAGCCAAAAAACTGCTTCTCTAGCAAAACGAAGGCAGTATTCGGCTCCTCTGTGGGATTGGTGGATTTTGCTTAGCATGTGTGGTCGTAGGGAAGTAGGGACAATGGCACAAGTAGACTTGAGGAGGATACCATCTGCGACACTGAGTTCTTCACGAAAATCCCAGAAAGCCTGAAGTTGGTGGGGTAGGTGCTCTTTAGTTGGTGGCCAACCATGGACGATGTACTATTCTAGCAGTTGCATGTCTCGGCATGATGCTGTGGCTTTGTGTAGCTGGTCGCAAGTGATGTCATTTAGGGCTGGCGAGGTGGGGTCCAAGTTAGAAAGATGCGCCGGAAAAACTTGAAAGGTTTCAGGTATGGAGGGAGTGGCGGCATTGTCTTGACATGGGGCTCTGGACAGGGTGTCTGCTAAGTGTAATGAAGAACCTTTTCTGTACACCACAGTAAAATTGTAACGCTGTAGGAAAAGCATCATTTTCTGCAGGCGTTTGGGTGCTGAGGCGAGATCCTTCTGAAAGATTGATTGAAGGCGTTGATGGTCAGTGTGGACGGTGATGTTTGATTTTCCCAGAAGCCACTGGTCAAATTTGTTAAAGGCTTCAACTATGGCCAGGCACTCTTTTTCAATCTGAGCATATCGCTGCTCGGTCAGGGTTAGGCTCTTGGAGCTGTATGCGATGGGTTGTAGGGAAGACTCATCAAGGGAGCTGTCACCATGTTGTTTGCTGGGCTGCAGGAGTGCTGCTCCAAGACCACAGTCTGAAGGGTCCACCTGAAGGATAACTGGTGCATTTACGTCGTAGTACGCCAGGCATGGTGCAGAGGTGGTGAGAGCTTTTGCTTCGTCAAAGGCTTGTTGGTGTTTTGTTGACCATAGAAATGGTGTGTCCTCTCTGGTGAGGTTGCGTAGAGGTTGGGTGATGCTGCTGAGCTGTGGACAGAACTTACTGAGATAGTTAATAGCTCCTAGGAATCTGCGGATTCCTTGTTTGTCGGTCGGAGTGGGCATGGTGACTATAGCTTGAACGGATGACCGGGTTGGGTTGAAGACCATCTGTAGTGATAACATGACCCATGAAGGTTGCTTTGCAGACGAGAAATTCCATTTTGTTGACGTTCAGTTTAACGTGATGCTGCTCGAACCTCTCAAGTACTGCGATGAGGTTTCGGTCGTGGTCAACTGTGGCATCAGTGTCCTTAGCGCCGCAGCCTGGGATGAGGATATCATCGGCAATACTGATTATCTTGAGACCTTCAAGGACCATATGGATTCAACGCTGCCATTCCTCTGAGGCTGACAATATGCCAAATGGTAGTCTGGTCCATCTGTAGCGGCCCCATGGTGTAAACATGGTGATCATCAGGGATGATCGTAATGTCAACAGGATGTTTTGAAAGGCTTCTTTGATGTCTATGACTGACATGTATTTTACCCCATGCAGCTTGTGGAGATTTTCTTCCAAGGTCGGGATGATTTACTTTGTATGGCTTTTTTTACAGTCTGTGATGGGTCTAAGCAGATCCTAATTTTCCCTGGCTTGGTAGGGGTTGGTTCCTGCTCTCTAATGACCATGTTAGAGATCCAATCTGTTGGTTGAGAGACTCTTACTAGCTGGCCGGTGGCCTCATAGTTATCCAGTGCTGCTTTGATAGCGTTTAGCTTTGAGACGGGTTGGCGATGGATAGGGGCATGACAGGGCTTGACATTTGGGCCCAGGTCAAAATCAACAGGTGGTCCGAGGTAGCCAAGCCCTTGAAAGAGCGAGGGACAGTTCTTTGAAATGAAGTCCAGGGTTAAAGTTCCTAGCTTAGGCCAGATCTGCATTAGAGTGTTTGGAGGTGCCGGGGGTGGCCCGGCTGTCGATTCTTGAGATGTTTTGGGGGCAAGTCATCGGGGGCAGTGGAGTATTGCTAGTGGAGCATTTCCTTATGAAGTCAGCATGCAGGGTAAGCACGCCAAGTGCTTTGCTGGCTCTGTACTGAGTAAGGCTGGTAGGTCTGTGTAAGTTTCATTTCATATTTGCTTCATGAAGTAGTCATTACCGCTGACCAAGAACATGTAGGCGTTTTTGTTTTCTCGCCATGTGATCGTACGGATTTCTGAGTTTGTATTGCGATCGTAGGAATGTAGGCACAATAACTTGTAAGTATGACTTTTGCTTGGTTATTTTGCTCGTATTTCTATATTGTACACAAAGTTTGTGAGCTAGCGTATCGTTTTCTTGTTGCAGCGAATCTTTCAGACCTTTCAGACATGTCAAATGTTCAGATGTTTCAGTTGCATAGATTAAATAACCTGAATGAATACGGGTTATTGGCCCCAGCGTAGTTGACAGCTACAGTCTGTGCTAATGACTTGGAAGGTGAGGTTGCACGTGCTGCTGCCTTTACTGGCTTTAAGGGTGACCTGACCAACAGGCTTGATTGGTGGACTGGCATAGGGTAGTATCACAGTCTTTGTCGGCAAAACCTTAGCCCAGGGCATGATGGAGAGATGGCTGGATGGCAGTGTGTTGCAGGAAGCTGCTGAATCTACAGTACCGCCTTAAAGTATTTTCCCATTAGGACGCGGTAAAGCCTTGTCTTTGCTGAAGTGTTTTGCCGCGAATTCACCGCGGTGGGACGAATTCCCCAACCTTGTCTTGGATGGACGGAACCGAACACTGCAGCAAACAAGATGCGGTATACCTTGGTGTATAAACAATACACACTAATTTCTTTTGTTAAAAGGTGTTTCCTTATTGATTGCTCTTACCCTTGAAATTTCCGTGCTCATCACCCGTTTAAGGTTCATGCAAAACTTTTGAGGATTTCTATTACATTTAACACAACGAGATAACGAGGTCTCTTGCGGCGAAAAACATCGCTCTATCAGTAGAATATCGCCTGCATTTAAGATTCCGTATCGTAAAGAAGTTCCAGAGTGTATTTAAGAGCATTGGAAAACATCATAATTCTGGTGACAGGTAAAATTAGCGATGCGTCGAGCGAATGTGCGATCACGATAACGGGAAAACAGAAACTAGTACAGGTTTGTTTGTTTATTAATTGAAAGCATGTCAATGTTTTCATGAATAGAACTTCAGAAAGCAATTGTCCTAGCTAAAAATGTGCAGTCGAGTGACAATAAATACATGTAACTTTGACAACTGACTAAACTAAGTGAGAGCGATGTGAAAGCGAAATTAATCGAGCTACATGCAAAATACTTGGCTGCAGTATTTCTACCAATTTTGATACCTTCGATGCTGAACAATTCCTGAGCAGTTTAAACAATTTTTACATTTTATTTATAAATCGAGGACAATCTCAGCTGTGCGTATTCTGCCGGACGTTCAACACATTCTCAAGATCGATGGAACTTCTGATGTAAACATCTCAGCGCGAGCTGCCACGAATCCATGTGACTACAAAAATGTGATCACTCATGCGACACAACTTCGAACATGTGAATTGTTTGCAATGTTTGAACTTGCGTTGCATGTCTGTAAAGTCGCTTAACTTGTCGCTTTTCGACCGGAGTTTTTTTGGGCTCTGAGCAGGGACTTTAAAGAAAATTATTTGTTTGGAAGAAACACTTATTCTTAGAAGTCGGTCTTTGTAAACTTTCACATCAAAGGTGAAAGTAATCAAAGTAAACAGGCCAACATGAAGCTTCGCAACAGCGAACTCAAAGCAAACAGACCGACGTGAAGATTCGCAACAGCAAACTATTTACTCATATTGATAGCATCATGTGTTTAAACAGATAGCATCATGTCTTTAAACAAAAACAAAGGATATTTTGTTCGGTCCCTTTTCCATTACTATTCACAACATGAAAAATATAACATGTAGAGATATCTTGTGAAATTAACAATGCTACAGCGGGGTCTTTTCGTAGTATGACGGAAACATGATTTCTCACTGGAGCATTGTAATTTAATGAATAGAAACAAAAGGTATATTAGCCTATTCAACTCTACCACGACTTACTGTTTACCACGGTATTCTGTGCAGCAAAAAACCTAGGTTAAACCGCAGTAAAATTTCGGCATGCCGCGTCATTGCCGAGGCAAGAACGCAGTGTTAATCTGCAAATCGTCTGCAGCAAAACCTCGGTAACAGGGTAAATACTTTAGGGCGGTACTGTATCTGGAAGGGGACCTGTGTGCTATGGCAGGAGTCTGAGCTTGACAAGTCTAGTAAAACGAAATGGCCTTTGTCAGCGGGGGTGGGCGGTGGTGCCAATGGAGTGGTGTCGGTATTAGAGCCTGGTTGCTGGTCTGAGAGGGTGAAGCAGCTCTCATATTGTATGCCTTCCTCAGAAGGAGTGTAGGAGCTTTTTTCCTGATCAACCTGCTCGAATGTGCTCGTGCCTGCGGTCCGGTGGAGTAGGCTTTTGTGAGGTGGGTTTCGAGCTGCGGTGGTCTTTCACCGCCTGTTGGCAGACGTTTGCGGCAGTAGTTGCAAGTCTGTCCTGAAGCTGGGCATATGTTACGGGAGTGTTGTTGTTTGCTGCCACAGAAAAAACAGGGCCTGTTGGGAGGTCTGGTAGATCTGCCAGGATAGTTTTGGGTGCCTTTGTTGAGGGATGTCGACATGGTGTAGTGGACCTGTTCTTCTATAGTGGAGCTAGCCAACAGCGTGTTTGTGTGTTGTGTGGCTTCAAATGATATGTCTTGACTCACCACGAATGCCACAAACATCCTCTTTATTTCCCTTTTCATTAATTGCAGATATATATATATCTATATATTGCTAAAGATTAGGGGTTCTGGTAACCCGAAATAACCACTAGGTTAAAAATGCCGCGTTATCAGTTTACAAATTGATTAGTCAAATTTTGGCCGGACACACACACGTACACACGGGCACACACACAAAATATAATATAAAATATGATATATACCAGAAAGTAGAGAAGAAAAGAAGCTGTATTTACACGTAATTGAACTGAATAATGAAGAATATCAGAAAAATAATGTTAAGGCGTTGCAAAAACAGTGATATTATCTTAATGTGAAAAAAAAAGAAAAGTGAATTAACTAGTAGCTTTGGAGAAACCTCTGTTTCAGTTTAATTTTGAATGATGAAATTGGCAAGAGCTTTATATCATAATCAATAGCATTCCATATCTTAGGGCCTTGAAATCGAATATTAGATTTTCCATAATTTGTTCTTGCTTTGGGGAGATAGTAAGACTGTTTTGCAGAATGCCTGGTATGGTAACTGTGGACAGTATCTAACCAGGTGAAGAAGGACTGGAATACAGAGGGTAACAATTGATTATGAAATTTATACATGAACGTGGCAATGACGAAGGTAATGAGATCAGAAAATTTAATAATCTCTAGAGACTTGAATAATTGACTAGAGTGATGATCAAAGCTAGAGAATGTCATCACCAGTACTGCTTTTTTTTGTAAAATAAAAATTGGATTTACGGTAGACTCATAAGTATTACCCCAGGCAATCAGTCCATAAATCAGAAAAGGATATACTAAGCCATAATATAAAGTTAATAAGATTTCCTGACTTACATAATGACAAATTTTGCTAAGAATTCCAATACTTCTCCTGAACTTCTTAACGGTGCAGTCAACATGTTTTTTCCAACTAAGATTAGAGTCCATCATAATGCCCAAGTATTTGATGCAGTATCTCTGGGTCTCTTGCAAGTAAATTCCCATAAGGAAACTGAATGACTTTCTCAATATTTTAGGTTCTTCTTTCTTTCTACCTCAAATACTCCAACCAACAAGAATTACATACCACTCAGCAACTTTAATTGACAATATATTCTTCAATTCTCTAGAACATTTCACAATTAGTGGCAATATAGCATATGATCTCACTGACCACTTAGCAAATTTCTTAATTTCCAATAAATTTGATTCACTTCCTTCCAGTGTTAAACTTTTCAGAAGAAACTATTCTACTTTTAATCAGCAGGCCTTAATTAGTGAGATCCAGTTAATAGATTGGCAACAGGTCTTTACAACTGACTCTAATCCTAGTTCTTTGTTCAGCTCTTTTTATTCAGAAGCTTCTAGTATCATAGATAGGCATATACCTGTTAAACAGGGTGAAAGGTTTCCGCTGACCATCTCTGTAAAGGATATCTTCTCGGAAATGGCTAAAAGATTCATTGAGGCCGAAAAGAACCTTGTCCCTCATGAATTTGTCTGCGTTTACACCGAAAGAACAGCGTCCTGCGGCGGTACATACTGCGGTTTCCCACTCCGAAATAGAAGTTTGGAGTGCTTGTGACATTTTCGTCCAGAAGTGGTATCGATCCTGCATCAAGGTGCTTGCGCCAACATAATGGTCCTTGATTTTTTGGAGCCAAACCCAGCGTCGTCGGCTGGTATCTTGGACGCGATAACGTCGTCTAGAGTGTCCCATTCAGTGGCAGGAATTGCACTATGAAGGACAGCTAGTTCGAAGGGTCTCTTCACAAGGATGTAATGGTCGGCCGTTTCGGTGAGTCTGTCCTTAGCAGGGTTTCTGTACCCTTCAAGCAAGCAGTCATGAAAACAGGTTTCCCAGTGACCGTAGTGGTCACGATTAGATCGCACGGCTTGTACATCAAGGATGGGCTTGTCGTGCTTTGGCATGGCACGAGTGATGCAATGTTGTTGAAGCTTTCAGTTTCGGTAAACATAACTTCAAGCTTCTTGGCTGTTGGTCGTTCAAACTTATGATTTTCCGAATTTATTTTGATAAATAAGACAAAGAAGAATAGTTCTTTATGTCTGTTAAGAGGATTGTCGAGAACTTACAATAGCAGGATCAGGATTGAAGTAACAAGAACTCCTTCGATCCGCCATATTGATGGGCCGCCAAGGTCACTTGAAAGCGGCCTTCTCGATATTCTCCAAAGTAAAAAGAATTGGAACTTTTTAACATCCATTTCGCTGTTAGAAATAACTGAGTATGACTCTTAATTGCTCCGTTCTCCGGTAGTGAAAACGTGTTAGCGCGCCGATGAATTTTTGCTCTGCGTCCTTTGGGATACTGTTGATGTCGTCCTTGAAGACTTGAAGTCCTGGTCAGGCACAATATTTGCGTGGATGTTGTATCTCAGGGCCCTCGGGCACACTTTCTTCTTGGTGTGGGCTTTCAATTTGCGGATTGATTCCTCAGATTTGCTGATTTTCTTTGCCAAGGCTTCGGTACTGTTATCATACCAGGTTTTCTTGTTGGTGGTTGCCCTCTACGCGACGTTTGCGGGTTGGAGATCGTTGGTCGCTTTCTAGATCATCATCGCTGCTTTCCAACAGGTTGAAACATGGGTGAACCTATAATTAACTAACTTCTAATTTACAATAGAGCTGACTTACAATTAACAACTAACAATCACTAAAATCAAGGTCCTATAGAATTGATTATGCAACGATTAACATATTACAATTTTAGAGAATATAGGTTATGTAACAGCGACCAAAAAAATAAATGTAGACAATATACTAAGGGGACAAAACTAATTACAAGAACAAGAAATAGAAATTCCATGACAGTTGCTCAAATATTTAACTAGAAAAATATGAAGTCAAGTTAAAATAAATGATATGATATAAAATATAGTGATATAATGTAGTCAATTTATTCAATTTTCCAGTTTTTACTGTTTACATATATTTAAAGGAAACAGAGAGCTCCCCCATATGTACAGATTAATTATGGCATGGTATGATTGCAACAAGGTGTTTTGTGGTGTGTTGTGCCTAATTTCATTTTGGATACTGTTGTCCCCTCCTTCTGGAGGTGAATCCGCTGGAAGATGTCAACTATTATATTCTTAGGTCCCAGCTAGGTTATTTCAAATCCATTTTTTGTGAGGAAATGTTGCGAATTTTTAATATGGAAACTCTAGACCAGAGAAAGAAACAACAATTCCTTATTCTGCTATTTATATGTTTGAATAACAATGGACCCAAGTATATCAAAGACTTTTTAGTTTTAGAGAAACTACATAGAGTCTGAGAGGAACTGGTTTTAACCTGTACGCACCTATATTTCATATAAATTTATGGAAAAAAATCTTTTACATTGTACTTGCATGTGTGCGCAGCTGTGGAACGGATTACCTTTAAGTGTGCATAAATCAAAGGTTAGATCTAGAATAAGATCTTCCTTGTAAAATCTATTCTGGTGGAACCAATTCAGAAATCAGCTTTAACAATTATAGAAAAGGCAAATATATGAATCCTACAATTCCACCATATTTTAAAGACCAACAGATGGCTCCAATACTGTCCCCCCATAACCATTCTGTTTTCTGCATCTTCAGCAGTTGGATATCATTAGTATTGGTCAAAGAGATTTTCACAATAATATAGTAAGTACCGGTAGCTTAAAATACATATTTACTGTTAGTAAAAACTGGGTTTTGTGTTTCCTATCCGTTTCCTATAAGTAGCTGTAGACTAACTTCGCTTCGTTGATTAATGTTTGATGATTGTGATGTCATTAGATGAGAGTACATAAATCGTCAGATTCTCTAAACCAAACAAGTTTAGCCTGCGTATGCAATAAGAAAAGCGAACAAAAGAAACCAACCTCGTCTTCTTTCTGTAAGTCATTATCACTACCATGTTCAAGGTCTTTCTTGATGGGGCTTGATGTTAAATCAATGACCATCTGTAAAAAATGGTTTATCTGTAGAATTTACATAATCAGGCACGTTGCGACAGAGATAATTTGCACCTCTTTACGTTGCCTTGCATAAATAACTGAAGATGTATCTTCTGCCTTTCTATATTTGGCAATTCATCCTGGCCCTGAATATATCATGTGCTTTTAAAAACAAAATTCTACCCAGGTAAATGTTTCCAATACAATTACAAGTGCAATACTAGGAGAAGAATACTTCAAGAAGATTGCCCTCACAGATGTGCCATCCTTGCTCTCAAAATCAAATCTCTTACTACACTAAAACATGGCAGCTAACTGCAACCATGAGGATTGCAGGCTCTTATAACAACATTTAATCATACTACATATACGGCAAATAGAGATTACTTCTGGAAAATGCGAGCGGGTCGAGTTTTCAAATACATACCATCGAGTGCTGTTCTGATCCGTCAAGCCCTGATCCATTATCCCGACAACAGACAAGACCAGAACTCTTCATCGGCAGTGTAACCGGGTTTATTAAGAATAAACGTTTTAGGTGAAACAAGAAAGCATCTTGATCGGAACGTTTGACTACAAAGATATATTGTGCTAATCACATGGCGTACTATACCATTATGCATTACAAACAATTACAATGCTCCTCTATGAAAAACGTGTCACAATGAGTTACTTGTGACAGAACACTCCTCGCCTGGTATGATTAGAATACCACTTAACCTAATGAAGAGGTAATTATGCTAAAGGGTCACTAGGTATACAAGATGGCAGATACAATCTGCTGATAAACACTAATGCATGATACCTGAAAGACAATACTTAGTATAGGTAAGATGCATAACTTGTTGAGAGCTAAGGCAAGCAAAAAGGGTACCAGCTTAGCAAACTTAATAGAACAAAACAACAACAATAACAACAAAGACAACAAAGCATAACACGCTGCTATTCAGAATAAAGACACTCATGCCAATTAAGCGTTCAGTCTTTGATCTATTAAAGTGTTCAGTTTTTGATCTCTAGAACTACAATCGGCAACAAAGTTGTTGACACATTCACCTTTTTAACCCCCTATTTAGTCACTGTGATCCCTTTTAAACCCCCTAGCTTGTCCTTTCAGCCCCCCTTCCCCCCAGACAATGTTGTGCCGCAATTGCTGTGATCCTGAGGAACAAACAAGCAACATTGAATGGGGGAGCGGGGTGTTTTCCACAGTTTATTG
>Ga0126337_10003244_pt1 | contig 10597 bp, 9 predicted proteins | sample DipCmetagenome_FD_92527 | JGI IMG/M metagenome (GOLD analysis project Ga0126337, IMG submission 92527) | Coral microbial communities from La Bocana,Puerto Morelos, Mexico - Diploria C A metagenome | ecosystem: Host-associated > Invertebrates > Cnidaria > Coral | place: La Bocana,Puerto Morelos... | reverse complement strand
CTACCTGTTTTCGAAGAAATCGAAGAAGATGATCTTCTCTTAAAAGATGAAGAGGTGAAACACAAGGTTCAAGCAGGTGAGAAGAAGACTACATTTCGGACGATGTCGACTACCTCAGACCTTCGGCTCAAGACCTTGCTCACGTTCGTCTCCTTTGTGACTGCGGACGGTGACGCCATGGAGGAGAAGCCGGTAAGTGGTTCCTACATGTCGGTCTATGTGGCGGTTTTCATCACGGTGCTGCTGGCGCTGATGGTGGAGAAGTACATCAATATGTTCGTGGCGAAGACCTACGGCATGATGGCTACTTGGTGGACAAGGAGTACGGTGAAGATGGAAGTTAAGACAGAGCTTCCTGATCCAACGAGTCTTCCAAGGTTGAAAAGGAAGGCCAGTGATGCTTCATCGGTGGAACCGATGGACGTGGACCAGAGTCACATGGATGTTGACGACACTGGTGGCGCTACAAAAGGTGAGCTGCTTCGACGGCTAATGGAAAGAGAACAGCACATCAAGGACTTGCGCAGTGACTTTGGTGCAGCAGAGAGTGAACTCACAAAATCTCTACACATGAGAATTGAGGAACTGGAGGAATCCAATGACGACAACCTCAACAAGATCAGCGCTCTGGATGACAACTGTACTCGAGCTCACAACAGAATCAGGTTTCTGGAACAACAGTTAAGCCAGAAAGATGCCACTACAAGGTTGACTGCGACGCGATTCGGCAACCTCCAGACGAAGTGCAATGAGAAGGAGAAAGAGGTGGCAAAGATCAGCGAGAGATATGAACGACTTGCCCTACAAGGCCTACCTATGTCTCCATTGCACCAAAACCAAAAGCGAACTACGCGAAGAACTTGGGGCGAAGAACACAGAGATTCTCAAGTACCAATCCGACATCGAATGCATGCAAGAAGACATTCGAGGACTACAATCGCAGATCACCGAGAAGAATGGCCAACTACAAGAGATGAATCAGCGCTATGAGAACGCAGTTGCCCATGGACGAGACCTACAGGAAAGGTTGAACCTCGCCCGAGCGCCTGAAATGGTGCTTGTGGCAAGCGGTTCGTATGGCAACTGTTACCACCTACCCGATTGCAACCGTATGCATGGAGGTGGCAAAGCAGTCCGGAAGTGCAAAACATGCCTACCTTGAGTGTACAGAACGGAAGGCAACCGGAGTGAGTTTTTACATGTCCATGGTACCATACAACATGGTCACCATATGAGCGATACCGCAGGTACCTTGGGCTGAAAACAAACAAGTTATATAATATGAATATTTTATGTAACACTTGTGTATAACGATGCTCTGAGCGGACGTGGTATTTGTTTGCGAAGTGTAAGAGGAGAACACAATTTGCGATTCTTGGTATCACTGTGAACATGGTGAACAACATGAGGGAAACGTCATTTTCGATTTGATGCACACTGCGATGGTAAGGATGGCATCGAAGACTGGGTGGATAGCTTGGCTGTGAGGACCCTTGAAGAGATTGTCTTTCTATCAAAGATGATTGATGTTCGCACCCGCGACTCCATGACAACGCTTCATCGCATGTGGTATCACAAAATCATTTGACAAATCACTCCAAAGATCCAGTGACATTGGAAATTTGGCTTGGCAGTGTATACGGTAGCTTTGGGTCAGTTGCAGGATGTAGTTTGAATATGTTTGAATATATTCAGAAGGTGTGTGTTCATATGTGGTCAGACGTCTTCAGGACTCTCCTGGCTGACGTGCTGAATGCCACTGAGCGCTTATGCCTTTTGCTGGGCAGCCGAATCCATGTTCCCTGAATTCAAAGATGTGTATCAGTGTATCTTCAAACCTTTTGCCCTTTAATGATAGTAAGTCAGGTCTTTGTATTTATATATTTTTTCAAGATCTAAATTATTCTAAATCGGAAAGTTGCAGCGCTTTCCTTCGCGGCTCAAGGTCCAAAACTCCTTCGGCGGGATGAAGACAGACAACTTGGAACTGAAGCCTTTGCAGCCAAAGGACGCTGCACAGCTCTTCCTGTACCGTGACTCGGCAAAGAAGGCGCAAATGACCTATGTGGCTTTGTGACATGGGTTGCTCGTCGCTCCAGAACGGCTCGCAGTCTCATCAGAAATCATAATTCATGACAGTTCTCGGGTTCTTCACGCCCAGGTGTTCATCGGCACCTCTACTGGAAGGTGCCAATATTGCATGTTGCCAAGTGGCCAAGTGATGCCAAGCGCCAAAGTCAGGGATTTGGAATGATCTAACAACCTTTCAAAATCATGGCGATTGTGAACGGGGCCGATGACTGATGCAGGACTTATGGCGAAAGAAAGATGAGTGGATGAAGAAGGCCACCGAATGGTACGGTGACAACATCTACAGCAAGGTGCAGCTTTTGACTGGCTATCCGTCCTGAGTCTCCATTGTTTCACTTCAGCGAAATCATGACCACGCCCCCTGTAGGAAGACCAGCCCTGACAAGGGACCGTACAGTGTACCCGTACCGATTTCTCCCGTTTCCGATCTCCGATGTTCTCTGTAGTTTTGGTCACACAGGTGGCAGACAGATCCTTGCTCGACACCGGAGATGTTCCCATCACCTTGGAACGGGAAAAGCGTGAGGAGGCACCATGCCATTTGAATCGGTTTCAAAATTTCAAACAAAATGCTGTGCTGCAGTGGTCAAAGGGTTCGAAGGGTTCTTGAGCCAGGTGCTGAATGCCCTTGCAGCAATGCCCTTGCTATCGGAGTTCTGCCAAGGAGACGAATCTTCTCGATTGCTTTGAGATTTTCCAGAAATGTTTAATTTGTTAATGAAGATCCTATACTTCTTACATACTTCCCACGTACTGAAGTTCTTATACCATCTTATACCATCCTTTATTTGAGATGTTGCAATGTTCTTGCACAAGGATCGGAAAACTGTTTTTCGCTTCACCTTTCAGCATGTCCGGACGTATTCTCTTCGACCTCTCTGTGCTCCAGGGATCCCGTTGCGTATCCAGCAGACCGCAGAGCGAGTCAGGAAATCCCAAGGGACAAGGGAACAAGTCCGGATGATGTTTACAATATCTCCGAATATCTCTATACATGGTTTGGAACGACTTACTTCAGAGTAAAACACGTTTATAGGTGATGTATAAGATATAATTATACATTATATAACACATATAGATTCTTTTGACTGTTTGATTTGAGCTATGCTGTGCGCAACAAGGTATCCCTTTTGCCAACTTCTGCCCATGCACGTTTGAAATTTTAGACGATTTCAAGATATCTTAAATTATCCCCTTGAAATCTTTCATGTGGTTTCAGTTTCCAAAACATCATAACACCATATTACAAAACAACAAGCCTTAGGCATTTGAACCAATCATTGGAAGTGAAACATTTGAACCCCAGGTCACCAGTTCCTTGTCTTCACTCTGGGATCTTCTTTCAGAGCTTCGGGACGAACGCGCACGAAATCGCCAGCAGATCCAGTGCCTTGCAACCTGAATTAGAGCCAGGAAAAATAGATATTACTTGGTATTATATTGGCATTTGGCAATACATCTATCATATTCTATTCAATCATATCATATTGTCTATGACATTACATTGCCTTATATATCATATATATCATGCATTATATCACATTTTTTGAAGTTACTATTAATTACATTATTCCGACGACTGTGTTTCTTAGATTCTGAAAACAAGGAGTTCGTGATTTTGCAGAAACTATTTCAGGTTTGTCTTTTCCGTCCCTTTTCATTCCTCAGTTCTGCAGCTACGCATAGCAACGATGCTGAGGCAGAGATTGATGGCACCCTCAACTTTGCACGCAAAGCGGCGCTCCATTAGTGGCTCTTGGCAGCTGGGCAAGGCTCGGGTTGGCTCCTTCAAGATATGGATTAGACATTTTAAATTTTATATGGTTTTATCATGGAACGAAAATACTACAGTAAAGTACCATTAAAAACACTTCCATGTTTTCCGTTGCCTGGCAGCAGGCATGTGTGGCTGCTAGTTTCTTGTAGTGAGATTTGGATGTCAAAAGAATCAAGAATTGACTTTGACCTCGATCCTCAAATGGAAGGGGAGGGTGAAGGATCAAAAAGGCATCCACCCGATACCCGATGCAGGTGATTGGCCAAGGAGCTCAAGGTGTTGTGTATCATGCTTTGGACTCCGTTTCAGGCTCCCACAGTTTCGTGGAAATCAAAATAGAACAAAGATGATGGAAAGTGCGTCCGTATCGTTCTGTTTTTTTTGGAATCTCTAAGACTCACACGTAGAGCCTTATGAGCTGACAGGCTCTCAGGTGAACAGCACAAGTGGAATGTTGTGCAAGTGATTGTAAGTCCATGGGTCTGAGAGATCCAGTATTATTAGATAGTCATACGACGTTAATATGATGTATTATATGTATTTATATGTTTATTATGACTCTCAACTTATCACCATGGAAGGCTTAGCTGCCTCAGTTGCCTTGGCTGTTTGATTTTGCAGAAACGATGAAGTCCAACTCCACAAGGCGAGTCCTTCGCGGTGAAGGTGCTGGAAGATTCAAAGGAACTACACCAGGAGTTGGAATTGTTACAGCTGGGGACCAAAGTTCTTTCTACTTGGCCCACTTGGCCTATGAATTGTGGATTCAGATAATTGCGACCAATGTATTCATTCATAATCATTCAATCATACATAGTTTTTTACTTTCATGAATGCACCGCTGTTTTTGGAGCAGAGTTTCTTCGCATATCCGGTATCCCAAGGTCAATTGCCCATGAGCATATTGCAGCTGGCTCAGAAGATTCCGCACTTCTTCAGACTGTGGCTTTCATCTTTTGAGAACCTGTATAAGATTGTATAAGCCTTTAATTTGCATAGCTTGAAACAAACATGCATCTATTTTCATGCATGGTAACGCCTATGCTCGTCGATCAGGTCAGCTACTTGGGCCATGAGGTTCACGACAAGCAACTCTACATCTTCCTTGAATACATGCCAGAAGGCTACGTCCCGCTGCACGTCCTTGCGATTGGCACTGGTTGACAACAACGTTGTGACGCTACTTCGTAGTAATCAAGATATCTTCCTACCTCGCAATGTGTCATTTGCACTTGGCGAAGTTCGGTCCTGTGGCAGGAACTCTCAAAGACAAGATTGATGAGTTTGGCGCTTTCCAGGAGGAGGGATGAATGGCTTACGAACGTTTGAAAACCTAAACTCAATCTAAAAATCCTGAAGCAAGCTAAACACCCATGTAAAATGCCTTCTTTCTTGATGTTCTGATGGGCACCCAAGATCATTGTGATGATTTTCTGGGCGACTTCAAGTAGCTGGTCGGATGTTGCGAGGAGCTGTGTGCAGCTCTTTGCGAGCAAGTGCTGCATGGCTTGGCGTACCTTCACGACCAGCAGGTCGGCACATGTGGAGTGCGGCATTTCCGAATGGCGAATTGGAGAATCTGATCTCTGAACAATCTCGGAAGTGTCTCTGTAAAAGTTTGATCTCCAATCATCACAGATTACAAGAAATTATCTTAATGTTTCCCCGAAGATAAAAATGCTTCCAGAACCTGGAATACATTCAAATACTTACATCAAATGATTCAAATCGAGTCTTGTTCATTGGATTTCAAATAGGCAAGGGTTCCATGCGAAGCTGTTTGATACACACTGCTCCTGCATCAGCTGGTTTAATGCAGGACGGGATGCTGCGATGACCACAATCGCTTCACTAGCCCACTCAGCATTAATTGTCATGATATGAATTTAAATAGTCTACAACATATATTCAGACATACTGTATGATACAATCAAGCATAACACATGTACCGGGGTTACCAGTTCATTATTGCGCATATTGTGATGAGATGTTGTACTGTAGAGTCACAAATTGCAACTTATCAGCTATCCGTATACCATGTTTTGTATCAAGATCCGAAGGGTGAACTGTGCTTGATGGGTTGGTTGGAAATGAGTTGGAGATTTTGGAAGGTGATGCACCGTGATTTGAAATGCAGCAATCTATTGCTAGACGTCTCTGGGCGAGTCACTTGGCGGAATATTTTGCTGGCTTCAATGACAACGACTTTTTCCAGCCATGTGGCCGGTCCAAGATTGGTCCCAGAGTTCAACCAGAAGTGGAAAAGAATTTCGAAGCCCGACAGCCAAGGTGAAGATATCAGATTTTGGTTGCTGCTTGGCAGCGATTCTTTTTTGTCCTTCATACCTCCGGAGTATCATTTACATTCAGATACATTGCCATCAGTCAATGCTAGCCCTGCCGACCTGCCTGCGAAAAAAGAATATATCTATGAGATACGGGACAAGTGTGACAAGTCTGACACAGTATGAGCAGGGAAAAAACCGGCTTGTTGTTTGGATTGTATAGGGGGTTATACTACCCATGAGGGATTTAAGTAGCCATTGTAAGGATCACTATCAACAGTCAGCAGTATAATGGAATGAAACAAGTTTTTACTTCGCTGCTCATATATGATTCCATTTTGTGGCACATGATAAGCACCGACATTTTGGAGATTCCATGTCGGTTCACAATGTTCACAAGGCTCTCGCTGGATCTCAAAGGAGGACTTGGCAAAATCGCTGGTTGGAAGCCCTTTCTGGTGCCCTTGGTGGACTTGTGGACTAGTTGAAGTACTTGCAGCGGTGGCAGTGTGTAAGACAACATGAGACTGTGACAGAAGTCTAAGAAAGAATCTTTTCGCAGTTTTGCGCTTGAAATGCAGGCATCAATGGACGATCTCACCAGTCTCCATGGAAATGTCATTTTCACGGCTTGGACAACTCTGCCAGGCTGCCACCCGAACTTTTGGTTGGGGCTCCTTACGATCAAAGTGTGACTCGGAGAATGCTGGAGAAATTTGGAGAACGAAAATCATGAAGCGATGTGGAGAAAATTCGAGAAAAGGCATGTAATTCAATATAATTTAATATTCAATTCATATATCACTTTCTATTCCTATGTGAATCTATTCTCATCTACTGGCTATTGTCAACTTCCTCAACTTGCCCATCTAGAGAGTTCACTCTCCACTGTTTGCTCATAATGTTTTATCATAATTTTCATTTGCAAATTCTTTGCACTTCAACGTCCACTGTTAACGAATGTCAACGAGTCATCTCTGTCCCCACATCCAAGGCCGACATTTGGTCCTTTGGGTGTGCCATGGTGGAATTGCTGACGGCAAGTCGACCCTGGGGAAAGCAGGCACAAATCCACTTAAATGCCAGTTTTTGAAGCAAAGTTGTAGAGGTGATTGGTTAACATGATTTAGCAATGCTTGACACAACTGAAAGCTGGTCAACGTGAGTTGCACCGATCAAAAGCAAAACAGCTGATACATTTTGAAATATATATAATATATACTTAAACGATTCGTTTAATGTTCATAGACAAATTGATTTAACATATCAGATTTCCATAGATTTCGACAGTTCCGCAGGTAACGGCTGACAATCCCTTAGCTGCTGCACATCAGATTCGGCAGCTCACAGAGCGCGGTGAGCGCCCGACCGTGGACACTCGGCGAATGGGGAGCTAACAGGGAATCCGGGAATCCAATGGGAGCTCGAACGAGTCGTTGACTTGTGAGACTTGTGAGACGCATCTTAATCGGTGCAAATTTGGGGAGCCAAAGATCATCAAAGATCAAAGCAAATCTATTTTTTTTCATTTTATTTTTTCCCATGGTTTTTCTTCTTGTTTGAGGATGTTTGGGTTTCTTTGCATCATTGCATGATTCGTGGGTTCTGTGCATTCTCTGCCTGCAAGGAACAAGAAACCTCGAACGAGGCTAGAATGTTTTTGTATGACGGTTGCCTGCGGTGTGTAGCATCCGAGCGTCTCCCGGTCTGGCACTTGGTATGTTCAAGAGTTATTTACTGAACTCAAATAATATACCTTGAAAGCATTTCGATTCATTGCATATCAATCGTTTCATCTCATTTCATTTCTCTGATACATTCATATATTTGTTTTTCGTTATGTCCAAGTCCGGCGATGTTATAGAAAATTATGCTAATATCGATTCATTGTTTGGTGAGGGCTTATTTGTTCGTATGGACTCTGAGGCTACGAAACTCTTGGAGCATCCATGGCTGCGCAAAGATTGAGGTGAAGCACGTTGAAGCATGTTACACGTTGCGTTGGAGGTTGAGGGAACATGCAAGCAAAATTCACTGCAATGATTTGGAACACTGCAGCTTACTGTGTAATTTCGCAGATTTTGAACGATGATATGGAAGGTATTGAATCAGATTTTAAAAATGTTAGGAATCTGATCACTTGCTTTGAATGACAATGGGACTTACATGAGGATATGATTCGAAAGCTTAGTCCTCACGTACTCTAACCGTTGGATTTGTATTTTTTTTGTGTTTCCTACATGACGCCTACGTGTTTCTCATAGTTTGCCGTTTTGGGATGCTTTGAAAGGTGGCACCTTTAAGAGGACAACCTATGAGCGCCAGCACGTTTAGATCCACCGGCTTGTGAGGTTCCAGTGTTCCAGCACGATGAGGTACCATGAGGATCCATGAGGTACCTTTGAATATTTTGAATGGTACAATACCTCCATGGTTTTTTGTTGCACCACAGAAGTAAACAAATGACCAAAGAAACCGGTGCGAGACAAGAAGATGGGATCTCTTCCCTGGAAGATGGGATCTCTTCCGTTCCAAGCAACAGGCGAAGTTTGTGATGTGTCTTGTCAAGGTCCAGTGTTGAGATGTCTTGCAAGTTGCAGTTACATCAAAATTCCGATTTCCGACAATACTTTAATTTCCTCTATTTGAATGTTGCTTTGCGAACTCTAAGGGTCAAAGATGGCTACAAATGGCTACCAACTCATCGGTCCGCTTTCCCAAATGAACTAGAAAGAATGAAAAGACTGACGTTTGCGACCTTCAAAAATGCAAAAACATGAAGATACATGAAAATACATCTAAATTTCCAAGATCCAAATCTTATTACGCTAGTCGTTAGCATGTTCAGTTTGGTTCCATTGGCTCCGAACAGAAGGAATCCCTGAAATCTTCTCCGCTGAAACCCCCGTCCGGCCGGACTATGCCGGAACTCATCAGGTTAAAAAGAGAGTAGACTTGACGAGGAACATCTTGAAAAAAGAGAATGTGAATATGATGTTATGGATGTTATGGTTCAGCTTGAAAATCAGCTTAAAATGGTCGAAAAGTCAATGAACATGATAGAAAAATTATGAATATTCATCATTCAACATCATTCAATACAATGTTGGTTTTGGGCTCGAGAGCCGGGTTGGCTGAAGAACTGCAGGTCACCTTTGATCGATTTGATGTCGGTTGAATGCGGCAGATTTCGTGTTTTGTTGCACAAGAAAACATAGAGAATCATGAAGAATGCGAAGAATGATCAGTTCATCACATGAATCACAAGTCTCAATATTTCTCACCAGTTGCAGGCTCCTGCCTGATCTCGGCATGAGATCAGCATGCATCCCGTGGTGGCACTGTCCTCAGGAGAGTTTCATGACAGAAGGTGCTAATGAATTGATGTTTATATGTTTATATTATGTTTATTGTTTTCTCGCTAGAATCAAGATAGATCAAGTCGAAAGATGAAATCTATAGAATGAGATTGTGTAAAGAATGCTCGTGGATGCGAACAGGCGCTCGCGCTCATTTGGAAGACTGTTTGCTTGACTTCGCAACAAAACGATCAGAAAAAAGGAAGGTTGAAACTCATCAGTCTCTCAATCGCTGCGGTTTTGTTCAATCATTCATTGTTTCCGGATGTTTTGTCATGGTTTTCTCCTGTGGATTTTAATGCCAAGGTTTAATGCCACAGTCGGTTTCGAAGGCTGTCCCTATGGCAGGTTAGTGCCTCAAAGGGAGATTGGACACATGACATGACGAGGTGACGATCGATGACGTACAGGACGGCACATCTCATGACCTATCATGGCACATCGATATAGATTCGCACCAAGGCGCTTGCCAGGAGACGTGACCTTGCCCAACGATACCCGCTTCATCGATTGGGTTGCTGTCGTTTATAGCTCCTTGACGAACAACGCCGCATTTGCACAGCTGCGGTGACAGGATTTTGGCAAAAAACGTGCATCGTGATACCACGTCAGCAGTTCGACAATTGCTTGGACCGTGAGGTTACATTCCCTTTGTGATTCCGTTGTTGGTCTTTTGCGAGCTTCTTTGCACTCGAGGCAGGTACACTTGAAATAGCTGTAATCGTGGCAAGATGGGAAGAGATGTAAAGAGTGCGTTTGATCTGAGATGCCAGGAACTAGGCAACTGTCAATCTTGCTCTTCACCGGTATGACCACACTGATGAATGCCACTTGGCTGAGCCAGAGTGCGTGAGATGGAACACGGAACTGAAAGCAGAGAATCCTTCCTTTGAATTTAGACATTTCGAATAGGTGAAAAGTAGGTGATGAAAGATTGAGATGTGGATATGAATGGCAAGAGTCGAGAAGCAAGTCCCTTGGATATCTTTGTCCGTTTGCAATCCGTTTGCGGCTGACAAGGAGATCCTCGTGAAACCGTCCGGAAACACGGCGAGAACCTGCCAAAAACAGAGTGTATGATGGAT
>Ga0126337_10003243_pt1 | contig 10597 bp, 9 predicted proteins | sample DipCmetagenome_FD_92527 | JGI IMG/M metagenome (GOLD analysis project Ga0126337, IMG submission 92527) | Coral microbial communities from La Bocana,Puerto Morelos, Mexico - Diploria C A metagenome | ecosystem: Host-associated > Invertebrates > Cnidaria > Coral | place: La Bocana,Puerto Morelos... | reverse complement strand
ATAATTATACACTGCTCACAAAATTTTTGTTTTTTAATTAGGGAACTAAGACTAAATAATAAATTTGAAACTGAATATTAATTGACCATAAACATCATAGTATATAGAATTAAAGTAAAACAGTCCACATGCTATAAAATTTTGGAAGTGCTTTTTTGCAATTGTGATTTCTTTTTGTGATTTCAAGTTTTCCGAGAATGAAAAATAAAAAGCTTTGAAAATCTCCGTGAAGTCTTGTACAGAAAGTGCAATGTTTGGCTATCAGTAAACAATAATTTAGGACTTGCCATTGTTTTGTGCTATCATGCTAGCCGTAAAGTATAATGTCTTGACTTGTGGATAATGTTATTGTTTCATTTGTTTTTAGGTACCACCAGTCTTGAAATAGAGTCCAGAAATCTACTGTTAGAATGCAGTTTATTAGCAGGTGATGCAACGTTTGTTCTTTGGCGTTGCATAAATTGCATATGGGGCTTTTTGAGATGCTGTCTTGAGGAAGTGTATCACTGGTTGGAAGCACACTGTGAATCACTTTAAACTAAACATTATTATTTTTACGTCATTTAGGACTGTAATTGGCATATGATAAACCTTCTGGATGGTTTTTCTCTAGATCCGTGGTGTAGAATTTTAGTTTCAGCAGTAAGAGGAATGAAGATGATATTAACAGTAGCGTAGTCCACTTCAAGCTTGTAAGATGATACCCACTATGAAACCAAAACATATTAAAATGTGGTGAATATGTTAATGTTAAAATCACAAGTTTTTCATGGCTTTAATTCATGGTTTTTCATGTGGAAAATCCCATGAAAAAAGGCATTAAAAAATCCATGAAAATCTTCTTAAAAGTCCCCCTTAAAATTCCCAATTAAGGGCCCATGAAATTTCAATTCAGAAATAAAAAGCATTAAGAATCCATGAAAATGCCATTAAATTTGATGTGGTAATGATGTATTTCAATTGGATTTTCATGGTATTGGAAAACAAACCATGAATTTTACTATCAGATTTTCATGGTGTTTATTTCAGGGGATGGCATGCAAAATTCATGACACACGAAAACCCCATTAACAGGGAATTTTTAATGGCCCATGAAAATGTTCTCACTTAACCCTAATTGGTACTGCAACCCATGAAAATCCCATCAATAGTCTATTTACCCATAGCAACTACAGCTGTAAACTAACTTCCAGCCAGTTTCATTAATCATTAAAATCCAAGTGATTGTGAATTACTGATCCTGATCCAGATCACCCCAAAGTAAAAAGTAGTAACAAAAAGCAATAAAATAGAGCACATGGGTGAAGTCTGCATTTGAGCAAGGCTGCCCATTGGGCGGGAGCTTATTTCGGTACCCATTTATACTTCTGGATGGAAAGAGGCACTGTAAGAGTAGTGTCTTGCCCAAGAATACAACACAATGTCCTCGGCTACAGCTCCAGCCCAGACCAGAGATGAGCACACTAACCATGAAGCCATGGGGCCTCCACTAGTAGAGCACATGAGAGCCAGATAATTAGCCACTGAGTCAATGTTATAGAAAAATTCACAGCCTGATGACTGAATTCCATGTTAAATTTCACGAAAAAAATGATATCGGTTGTGGATTTATAAATGGTAATTGAACTGAGTGGAGTGCAATTTGGTCAGAAATCATACATGTGATTTCAAAATCGAACAAGTGCACAGCACGTGTTCAATTTGAAATCACAAGTATGACTTCAGACCAAACTTGCACGACCCGAAGTTCAATTGCCACTTCATTATATCCCTTTTGAAATCGCACAACTACTAGAACAACAAAAGTTGCCAAATTTGCCAACAATGCCCCCCTCTAGGTAATTGGTTGCCAGTGTGATTTAACGTAGAAGGGATGTGGCTCTTTTCTTGGCCACGAAAAATGTATTTTAGGCGCATTCGCCTTTCAAATTGTTTGAAGTCTTGTAGGAGTCCTGGTTTAGAGATATTTTATAGAGAATAAAGTGAAATGTCAAATGTGTATTTCCTCTATCTGTTCTCATGTTATTCGGACAGTTTATTAACTTAACAGCACATCTTTCATGTACATCATACACGCAATGTATCTTGTAAATGCACAATAATAGAGCACTGCATCATGGTTTATGGGAAACTCGTTCCCAGGTCCTATCAACATTCAAATGGCGACTCGTGTCTCCTCAACCAAAAGAACTCGTCTTTTCTACTATCTTTACACAATTTAGAGACCTGCCACAGGCTGGAAAGTATTCAGAAGTCATTTTTGAGAAGCACATAGTTATCTCTAGGAATTTTGCTCTCACGGAGTTGGAAATTAATTTACTTTTTTTGTGAGAAGGAGAAAGTGCAGTAGTCATGATCATGACACGAAACTGAACTACGAGTCTGGGGATAAAAGTTGCGGTCTTTTCATGTCCATAGTGCCGGTATTTATAATTTTTAGAAACAGGTTTTTACATATAATAGGAATCGGTGATAAGACAATATTTTCAATAGTCCTACGTAATTCCTAGAACACTGTGTCTAGACACGGCAGCTAGAAAGTGTTTTCAAACGACTTTAAACCCGGCGGCAGTCAAAAATCTTTATAGCATTTACGCGGAATAACTAACTCCATTTTTCTTAAAATAGTAGATCTTTGTTTAGAAATGTCGAGATCTCAAGAAGTATTGTGGCATTGTATTTGAGGAATTTTCAAGCTTAGCCACACTATAAAACCTTGATGTTTAAACACTTGGAAGATATTGTACTCTGGCCTTTTTTTTCTAGAGCATAATATATATATGTTATTTTAAGGGTTATGAAGTACTAGTAGTGTTATCAGTTGAAGATACATACAAGAAAAGTAGAGGACTGAGGTCATTCTCACTTTTTGACTGTCCTTTAATCACATTTTCTACTTGGAAATAATTATAAATGTTTATAATGGTATCTTCATCTTATTAAACTTAATGATTTCTTTTTCAAGCGGAGAGGTATTAATGAGTGCAAATTTATAAGCATCTTAATGAGATCTTCTTGTGAAGTTTTTATGCTATCTATTTCAAATATTGATTTAGAGGCCAAAGGACTTTTCAGATGTTTGAAATGTATTGGTGTGTATTTTTTGAGCCCTTAGGGACTTTATTTTAAGCAATGACAACGTGGACAGTGAAGGGAAGGCCATAACATCAGGGCGGCAAAGCCAAAAAGTTAACTGGCCTGCGCATAACATTCTGCGCTCGGACGTGTGTGGAGCTCATTTCTTGTTGGCTGAAACATGAGTGTTCATTTTCGTTTCCTCTGCTGTGTCCATAATTTACCTTGATTTTCACCTCCGACTGCTGAATTTCTGATCTGTGACAGTCAAATAGTCTATCAGATAATCTCTGCATTCTCCCGTTTGGTGCCCTCGTTTTTGCCATTGTTACACTTTTGCCCACATCCACAACGTAAAGAGCATTTCTTGTCTGCAACTCTGCTGGGACAGCCTGCACTTCGCGCCGTTTTCTTTTTGCTACATTTTGTTTTACAAGAGTAGCACTGTAGAGCCACTGTAAGAGCCAATCATATTTTGGTGAACGCAAGAGAAATAGAAATCTGTTATTAATACAGCAAACCTATCAAAAAGTAAAATGTTTTCTCGCCACTTTAGTTTCAACACGTTCGTCGGCTTCGTCAACATTTTCCTGAGTTTCAGGTGACTCGTCCTCGGCGACTAAGGCGACTAAGGAACCGTAGCGGTCGTAAGTTATAGGGCAGTCTCTTGGCAATAATTTGCGGATGTCTACAGAGCTTTTCGATTCACTTTGCATTTCTTCTTCGAGGTCAAAAGCCGTGTCACTCTCCTCGTGCGATTGTGGCTGTGGACAAAGCTCGCAGCGGTCATTCGATTGTTCCGGTCAATGCTCACATTTCAAAACATACAATGCGCGGTACATCACGGTAAGTGTTGAAGGGTCTTAAAAGTCCCTAATAATTTTATTTCGGTTCATATTTCTGACCTTTCATGGCCGTGAACACATACTTTCATGATCCATTAAATCCAGGACTGGTCAGTTTCTGACTTTTATGGCATTTTCATGGGCCATAAAATCTAATGGTATATTGTTCATGGCCCATTAAATTTAACTTTGATTTATTCATGAATTTTCATGGCCATGAAAACAAATTTTAATGACTCAATTTCAGTTCTGGATCAGTGAAAACTTTTCATGGCCATGAAAAAAATTTTCATGACAAATTAGTGGCTTTCAGTGAGGCCATGAAAATAGGAAATTGCAATATTCATTGCTCTAGAAAAAAATTAATGGGTCTTTTATGAGTATTTCATGGGATTTTTTATGAAAGTACAGTTGGTGGTGACCTGGCTTCATCTTGAATGTACAAAAAGAATTCAACAGTCTATCTAGATAACTGATATGCTGCAAGTTGATTCTTCCAGTTAAAAAATTCAAATGTTTAAAGTTGAGGGAATGCAAATAATGATTTATACTGAAAAAAAGACCCACTTTTGTCACTCTTTACACTGGATAAGTTAAGTATTTAAAGTGTAGCCTCAGTTTGGTTCAACTGGCTTTGGATCACCATATTCTTACTGCTCAGTGTCAAAGTGACTAGAAAGAATTGAGCCTTAATCTTGATGATCCTGAACACCTCTTACTGTTGTTTTTTATACATTATAGATCTTTGAAAGATGTGATTCAGTAATATCGTACGAAAACTAATAAATGAAATCATTTCAGTATACTCATTTGTCATCTCCTTCCATATTTAATATATTTTCTGATAATAACACAGTGTCATTTTTTTTATTAACTCTTTTACAATGAAACACAAGAAAAAAATCAAAACTTAATAGAAGTTAAAAGCCACTTGTGAGAAAGTATACATCAGATTGTCATTGCTATTGATATATTCTCAACATGTAGAAATTATGCCTGCTAACATGTGGTCACATAAGCGACAGTGTTGTGTTTCTAAATATACTACCTCGACTGTTCCTACCCACGGTACTACAAGTATGTTAAGTAAAAGATTGTTATTGTTGATTAGTAAACCTTGTAAGTTATGAAGGTTGACCTGGTCTCATTGCATGCCCTGGTTGTGGAGAGGAAGGTTACAATTACATCAGTATTCATTGTCATTGCAGATTTTGATCACTTGAAAACAATAGGACATCAGATCAGCAAAACCAATGTAACAGTTACAGCATCTGTTCCAATCTGTTCCAGGTATTTAGCATATTTGTTGTTTAGAGATATTTCAGTCGTAATACTTCAATCCTATACATGTACTACAGGCTCTGAAAATTTCAGTGGCTTTCCTGGGAAATTGATATTTACTATATAGACACCAATAAAAGAAGCTAAAAGACCAGGATTTCTCCAGTGATGAAAATTTGGTATGCAATGAAGATACGATTTTATGCTTCATACTGTGAAGATATCATTGGCTGATTTTTTAAATAAATTATTTACACATTTTAAATGACAATGACGAAATAAAATTAATAAAATTTTATGTGCCAGCGTTTTGCTATAACATTCAGAATTCAGATAAATGCTACTGACTTCAGTATTTTCTCTAAAATAAGAATGTGCGTAAAATCCTTTATTCAGCAAATAAAGGATTAGTTGAAGAAATCGTTTTCCTGATATTTCATCACTACACTCACTCGTGATATATCAGGTTGAATACTCAGATTAAACACTCGCAGATAAAATTTGTATCCATGCGCAACCATGTAATATTCTCTGTGTATTTTGCCTTTCATCGCCCCACGGAAGGAAAATCTCTTATCTTACAAAATTACACATCTTTTAATCTTTGCTTTTCTAGATTTAAATTTCTCAATTTGTCAGTTTCCACTACACTATATGCAATGGACTTTGTCATGCACATTTCACATCATAACTTCTTGCAGCAAACAAATTATAATTTGCTTGCCAAGCTTTTAAGTCAAAGAACAGCAAGTAGAATAATTGTGAACGTCATATTCTCCCTATTGGTTTATACCTATTTTTGAGTCTATGAACTAAGAGAATTTGTTTCAGTGACAAAAAATGCAATGGTGGCAATTTCTTTATTTCATTCTTCTTTTGAATTGTTTTGGAGAAGATTAAATGTAATCACTGTAAGTCCTGTGAAACATTGAACCCCAGGGGGATACTGGCCTTATACATGATGAGGGGTCTGATGTATTTTTGTGGGTTGAAAATGTACACCCTCTCCAAGGCGCGGTTGAGCGGGGCGCGGAGCTTTACGGCCCGTGCAAAGAAGAGTATGAGATGCTGAAAGAAGCTGTTGTGGGTCGTCCGAGCCTCGTTTTCACAAGGTACCACGAAGTTGGTGTTTCAGGGATCAGGTCTCATCGAGTCAAAGAGCCGCGTCTTTGCCAAAAAATCGACGGTTACGACGCCAACGTTCTCTACCTTTCGACAATGCTCAGAGAAATTCCGTGCGGAAAGGGGAGGGTCGTACACTACGACGACGAGTTCCAAGCGCAGGCAGGACCTGTACTAATTCACAGGCTCAAAGAAGGAAACTGGTTCGGATTCGCTGAAGTCGACATTGAGATTCCGGAGAGTTTACACAAAAAGTTCGAAGAGTTGTGCCCTTTCTTTTACAACAAAGAAGTGCCTGTCGAAGCTGTGCCAAAACACATGCTCCATTATTTGAAAAGAACTGGCAGATGCAGAGACGGAAAAAAACTTGTTGCGGCACTGTCTGCTAGACGGTTGTTGGTGTACGCCCCTCTACTGCTCTGGTACGTGAACCATGGGGCGATGATCCCAAAGGCTCGCAGAACAATCGACTACCAACCGGCCAAGATCTTTTACTGGTTCGTGGAGGGGGTGACGGAGGCGCGCCGGACAGGAGACGTGGATAAATGCAAAGCGCCGCTCGCTGAGGTGTTCAAACTGTTGGGAAACAGTGCGTATGGGAAGCTTATCGAAGCCTTGGAGCGGCAAACAAACGTCATCTACACCAAAGACGAGAAGGTAGTCGACAGAGCCTTACGAAGCGCGTATTTCTCTGATCTTGAAGAGGTCGGGCAGGCGTATCAGTTGGAAAGCCGGAAGCCTCGAATCACAATCAGAAGACCGTTTCAGGCCGGAATCGCTGTCTTTCAGCTGGCAAAGCTGCGGATGCTGGATTCTATTACGACTTTCTTGACAGGTATATCGACGGAAGAGATTTTGAGCTGATCCAGATGAACACGGACAGCTTCTACATGGCAATCTCTGGCGAGCGGCTCGCAGACATTGTTCGGCCAGAACTGAAGCAAGAATTCGAGGCGGAAAAAAACTAATGGCTGTCTTGGGACAAGTGGAGCGGTCGGACCCCAGGTCTCTTCAAGCTTGAGTGTGAGGGCAGCCGGATGATTGCGCTCCGAAGTGTTATTACATCGACGAAGCAGAGGGTGAAAAAAAAGAAGTTTAGCACGAAGGGGATGTTAAAGAAGCAGAACGAGATCACGTGGCAGCGCTTCCTCGAAACGCTGGAAGGCGACAAGGATATGGCAACCAACAGAGGTTTCAGGATGCGTTACGGGCAGATGGTCACTTACGAGCAGCAGAAGCTGGGGCTGAGCGCTTATTACGACAAACGGTGGGTGCTGGCCGATGAGATAAACACCGAACCAATCGAATTTCATATTTAGTTCACGTCAGCTGGCGGAAGAGTGGTGTTTGGAGGGACAACCAGCAGTTCTTCACGCACGAAGCCACGCTTGGGACCGTCACGCAAATAGTAGAGAACGGGTTAATTCGGTTTGGTGAAAGATATTTCAATGCTGTAGACTTTCAAAGACCAGATTGGATCCGTGGCTCTTTTTGCGCCGCCTTCAAGCTCGCACGGGTTGGTAGAGATAACGGACACGGACAAAGGAGGGGAGAATTTTTTGCTTTTTCCAACAGGCCTCGAATAAGGTGTTGATGGCTTTGAATAAACAGTTTTTTCTTTGATGGCAACGGCGAGTTTCTTACCTATCAGTCTTGTTACCTCGTTGTTCAAAGCCGAAACAACTTCAGGAAGTCTTTTCACCTAGGCAGTGGACCGCTGGCCCTCAGGGAGTCGAATTTCAGAACAGCGTACTTGTGTCCGAACAAGCGCTCAGCCAGGGTGCGGTTGAAACGTTCAACAACGGCCTGGTCGCGGTGAATGTCAACGCGCCCGCGCCGGATATATCTTTTGTGCTTGTCCATCTCTTTTGTGACAGCGCCCATGAATTCGCGCCCGTGGTCAACCTGCAGCATTTGAGGCCATTTCAGTGGCGAGCGCTTGTAAATCTTCTGAAAGGCCTGGGCGACCTCAATCAGAGAGTTCGCCAGCGTAATCATCAAAAATGGTTTTCGTTGTCTTGGCCGAGGGGTCTAAAAGAGAACGATCGCCGCCACATTCTCCCGGAAGGAAGCTGTTATGCCGGTCATCTTCTGGGTCAGCACCCAAATGCTGATGCCCATATATCGGGCAGTTATGTTATGTCTTAAATGCGTGTGTTTGGAATTGCTACCTGTTACTGAAACACTCCATTTTCTGGTCTTCAGAAAATATGCTTTCACAGAAGGCACACTTTTCGCCACTATCTCGAGTCCGGTTTACGGTCCTTGAGCGTACTTAGTACAGAAACAATACACAAATTCTGTTTCTGGTACGGAATGAAACGTATCTGTTTCTAAGACCGGTAAGGTAATGACTGCGGCAAATAACGTATTCTACATTAGCACAACGGGGAAATGATTTGTTACAATGTAGCATATTACTAAGCCGATGAAAGTTTGCAATATTGAGGAATTACGACCATCCCTCCCCTGTTTCAATCATGAAAAATGGCGTGTTTTGGGTTTAGTGCTGGTTTGTCATTGATTTTTGATTCGGGGTGGGGAGAGGGGGTAAGGGGTGGTTTTATATCTTATTTTATTTGACCAAGATTGTAGTATGAAGAGTGTACTACTCGTAGTTAAATGTTGCTTCTCCAGCACTTTCCGTTGCCTTCGATCTGGTTTTAAAATTTTCTGATTTATCACAGGTGTTTTGTAAAGAAGGAAGAAGTGGCAATTCTTTTGTGGTGCTGATTTGAACCGAAACATCAGAATGTAGGAACTTCGTCATTTGTTTAACGGTGTGGTAACAGATTCACGTTTCGATTTCCTGAATAAATAGTTTGTTTGCTGTTTGTTGTAAACGCTGTGAGAAGTCTAAGCAAGAATCTACTTCTGCCATTTAGGAAGGTTTTAATTACGTTAATATTCATTGCACTGGTATTGTAGATTTTGAACGTTTGAAGACAACAGGATAACAGATCAGCGAAACCAATGAAACATTTACAACATCAAAGTCTTTTGAAGGTATTTTCCATATTTGTTGTTCAGACCCACTTCAATCCTACTACACGCTCTCAAGTCTCACTGGCTTTATTAAGATTTTTACATGTATTTTGCCTTTGACTGCCCCACGGAACAAAATCAATCAATCCATCATCCTACAAATTTCCACATATTTTAATCTTTGCCTTTTACTCGGGCTTTCCGAAGGAAACGCCCGAGGTATGAATTCGGCTTCATTCTTTTTTGGGTTCAGTCACAAAACGTAGTTCAATTACGGCGCATGCGTGAAGTGTAAGCGCATGCGTAGAGTGAACCCTAAAGCGCATGGTTTAAAGCGGCGTCCGCCTCCGTGGACAGTTCCTCGCTTGATGTAAGCGAAAGAAATTCTATGGCTATTACGCTCAATTGACATACAAAGTCACACACGTTCGCGGTAGACCCACACTAAAACCCCATTTACACGTGTTAAAAAAATGGCACGGCACGCCAAATTTTGACACCGTGCCTAAACAATTTCGGCACGGCACTACCCATTTACACGACCGAAAATAACGGGTTTTTCTCCAGCTGGGCACGTTTCCAATATTTATTTCTAATCGGCACCCCTTCTCTCCATCTGTTTTATTCCCGGGAAATGGCGGATAAACAGCTTGTCGTCATCTTGCATTACATCTTAAGAGTAAATTGTGACTTAAATCGAAACAGGAAGAGCAATCTTCGGTTCATCGACATCTTGGCGAAAAAAGAAAAAAACAGACGGAAGGAGAAATGGTTGTTAGCAGCGATGGCGCACGTGGTTTGTTTGAACTTCCGTGAAAGAAGCCTTTGGGTGAGACCGAGTAATCAGGCCTGGTTTGAGTTAATTTGGTTATATCAACTAAGTTGAAAAATGTAAATTAGCCACCGTAACGAGTTATAAAGCTGACGTTTCGAGCGTTAGCCCTTCGTTTGAGTTAGCAGACACCGAGTTTGATGCGCAACAGTGGTATGAAAATTTTCGAGTTACCAGAGATACATTTGAATTCATTTTAAACGAGATTGAGCGTGAAATAACGCGACGAAATACGCCAATGCGTCAAGCTATTAGCGCTAGGCGCCGACTCGCTATTGTACTGTACTACTTATCTTCTACAGCAGAATACCGCACTATTGCAAATCTTTTTGGTGTATCTATATCATTTGTGTGTAGCGCGAACGACGTGTCTACCAACGCCATTTTTGTGACAACTACGCATGCGTTATGATAAAAAGGGCCTGGAAGATCCCTGGGACGGCACTGGAGAGCTTTT
>Ga0126337_10003242_pt1 | contig 10601 bp, 9 predicted proteins | sample DipCmetagenome_FD_92527 | JGI IMG/M metagenome (GOLD analysis project Ga0126337, IMG submission 92527) | Coral microbial communities from La Bocana,Puerto Morelos, Mexico - Diploria C A metagenome | ecosystem: Host-associated > Invertebrates > Cnidaria > Coral | place: La Bocana,Puerto Morelos... | reverse complement strand
TGTGCCTTTATCTTTACCATACCTGCCAACCAAACCTTTTTGGTTTTTAAGACAGGCTCCATAGGAATCGACCTGCACAAATTTCATTAGTTGTCTCATGTATTCTGTTCGCACGGGCTCACAATTTGACAACGCTGCCATAATGAGTCCGGTTTTATTTTTAAAAGGAATTGGTGGTGTTAAATTTGGCAACAAAACAGAAGGATCAGGAAAGTCAGAATCCAAGCGATAACTTTTCAGTAAGTTGAATTTGGACATGTATCCAGTATCCTTTAATATTGGTGTATACACTGGGTTTTCTCTTATTTGTAGAATCCATGGCACAGACTCAATAGGAGGTAACGGCTTTGGATCCCTAGCATGGACAACAAAGCCATCTGCCTCTTTTGCTCGAGATATGTCACTTGTTAGCTCACAAGGTACTGGGCATTCACCTTTTGACCACTTTTCATGTAGCTTACGGCGTGTTCCAAAAAATGTTGACCAGTAAACAACAAGCCAAGTCTTTGTGCTGCTCTCTGATTCGTTGATGTTAATAGCATCACCACTTGATGATGTGGTTGACAATTCCATATGTCGTTGAGCTGAATTTTTCATGGCTGGTTGCTTAATCAAGGCATTTTCTCGAGTAAAGGTACTCATTTCACGTTGCCAAAATAAAACAATCAAAAGGACAGTGCACGGTAACAACAGGAACTTTAGAGCAAATTCTCTTCCTCCCATTATGTATTGAGCACACTGTATCTTTAAGTCTTGTCATACGCCTGTTTAAAATAATATGTTTATGTAAGTCATGTGGACAGTGGCTAGTAGGGGTGACTTTTTCATAAAAATCCAAAACAAACTAGTGATGACAATACCATGTGCATTTCTCACATTTCAAAGGCCTAAAAATGCCAGGTAATGAATTATTCATTGAGAGCAACCACTGAGGTCATACTTTCTGCAAATTGCTATATTTCGTTGTTCTTTCAATAAAGCAGACCACATTCCATTTCTCCTAAAAACTGAAACCACTCTTCTAGTAGGACTATTATCATCACAACCAATCTTTAACAGTACAAAACAAATTCTTTACTTTATGTTAGCTCAATCATGTTTCTCCTTGCAGAGACCACACAATCTTAAGAATAGAACAAATTGTTTCTAGCATATCAACATGTCATAGCAACAAAATGTCATACACACATCCACATCCTAATAATACAGTGTATGTTAAAAGGACTGTTTGAAAACAAAGGATTTACTAGTACAGTAGCTGTGACTCCCACATGAATTTTATTGTAGAGGTGGCTTTGTGATTTTCTCAAACATCCTTTAGCAACATCTTTTTCCAGTACATGTACATTTACAGCAAGAAAACAATTTCAAACATGAAAAAGTGGGGTTTGTATAAGCAATTTCTTCATTTTCTTGCAAATGTATCTTGTCAAGACTGCCTAAAAACTAGTCTCACAACCAAGATGATTACGTCTGTCGCAGCATCACAGGCATACTTGGAAAAGGAATTCTGAATTCTGAGGAGTTACATGTAAATCTGGTTCCTAGTTCAGACGCTCCACTACTGGGCTAAAAGAGACTCATGAAAGCTACAGCCATTTAAGTGTCTATCCAGCCCATGGGAATTTTATAATTTTGGTATCTCTATAACCCATAATTTAATGGATTCCGCCTCGTTTTTCCCCCGACATCGAGCTTTAAAGTTAACTTGAGCGAGAGTCAACACAAGAAAGAGTCTGGGTCTAAGAGCGGGCTGTGACGTCATGTCAGGAAACGCCAAATCTTGCCGCTCGTTCTGTCATAATTTGAAGTAATCGTGAGGGGATTTTGTGCTCGGAAAGATTCAGGAAATATGCTCAATAGATGCATTGTTGTGGGGTGTTCTAATGTGAAGAAAGAAATTGCTTTGCACAAGATTCCATTTTTTGGAGACCATCAAAGTGAAGCGAAAGTTAAAGTTAAAGCGTGCGAAGTGGACAGCGACTTCATCCTCAGCTGTGTGCTCCTGTCACTTTGCTCCAGAAGACTTTGTCTGACGTCATTGTTTTGGCGGCCTCAAACAGCAGCGAACACTTGTCAAAGATGAGATTGGTATCCTTCTGATACCAAGATTTCAACGAAATATGTCAGAAGAAGAAGATTTGACTCTTTTAACTTGTCGCCAGGTGAGCTTGCATGCTTGTTGTTTCGGTTTTGTAAGCTTATTTAAGTGTAAAATGCTGGCGAATTGCGATGGAACTTTATTACTTATTTTGCAACTGGGTTTCCCACGTACTATGAGTTATATTTTCATCTATGTTCATTGCTACATTTGTTATTGTAATTCTGTAGATTTTGAGAGAAGCAATGCCTGTATCAACACCACCATCACTTGATTAAGTTTCGTCAGTTGCAGAGGAGTCAACAACTTCTTTTGTACTACCCCCGTGAGCGACAGCCAGCAGACTTACGATCCAGGCCAAACTGAATCACTGATTCCTGACAAACCTGTTGTGCTTTCTTGCGATGCGTCAAGCCAAATGAAGGGCTGTGTAGGTTGTGCAAGACTAAAAGACGAAGTCAGGCGGTGGGGGAACAAATTTATCACCCTGAAGGAGAAATTTGATGGGGTTGACCATGTGTTTATTTCCACAACTCTGTTGAGTACATTGTAGATTCTGCAACTGCCATTAGTTTTCTTCAATGCCATCTTTTTCTCAATAATATTCTCTCAGCCATTCGTTGTCTGCTAAAGGCTAGCTAGAATACGGTCCTGCATCTCCTCCACTGTTATCATTATTTGCACTGTCAGATTCTAGTTCCTCGAACTAAATCTTGTCGTTGGTGTCATACGATTCTGATGCAAGGCTTTCCTCTCCTTCATAATTCCTTCAGAATTTTCCATGAAGCTTTAAAGAGCTCTTCCAAACTATTTTCGGTTGAAACAAATGAAACAATTGTGCTGAGATGTATAAACCTCTGGTTGTCAAGCAAATGATCATGCACTAGTTTCGTGACGATCGTGAAGTAACATCACTCATCACCAAACCTCGACTATGCGGTCAAGTTCATTGGGCGTGTCCAAAGCGGGAACTTTAAAGCTCGATTTCGGGGGGAAAACGAGGCGGAATCCAAAAATTATTTTTGGAGTAGTTATTTATGGGTTATAGAGATACCAAAACTATAAAAATCCTATCGGCAGGATAGACACTTTAAACTAGGTGAGGCGAACATCCTGCATAAAGCTAGGACCAAATGCTTTAGGATATTCATGTTCTTAGCATTAGAGTTGAATGAGTGTCTGGTGATTTCTTAAATATGCTAATGACTTCTGAGTTGTCTCAAGATGTAAAAAAAGGCATCAAAGGAATTTTTATTAAGAGCAGCTTTCTGTTGAGGGCCCATTAACTGATCTTTTTGAGCCATTGGTAATATTGTCCTACAACTTCGTCACATTTAGCTAGTTCAGAGTAATTTGGTACCACATGATGTGTCTACAGTTCTGTAGTACCCATCATAGTCAATCGAATGTTCGGAATTTGAATTGAGTTGGATTTTGTTTGGCAATCTCACAAAACTGAACACCACACTTTGTGTGAGTTCAATTTCTGTATTAAACTAAACTCAACCAAAGCATGTGTTTCACTGAAGTAGCTTGAAAATTCAAGCCCTAACCAGGGCTAAAATAACAATAAAATCAGATTAAATCGTCACATTTTACTTGATTGATTCCCATTCCAAGCAAGGATATGTATGTGATGTCAGTTTTCGGAGGGAGTAATACGTTTCTGAAAGCCTTGGCATCAATATGTGCATTACAATACCCAGTAGCTATCATTTCTCTATTGTTTCTCTATTGTCTCCAACAGAATATAAATTAAATAAGTATCTACATAATTATTTCTACAAGCTGTTTCATGTTTTTGACTTATATGTACATGTTTTAAGAAGGCAGCATGGCCGTGTGGTTAGGGTGCCAGACTTTGAATCCGGAGGTCGCAGGTTCAAGTCCTGCTATGACCACTTACATGTAGCTGGAGTTGTTTCTTGGTAGAACCTAGTTCAACTCCTCAGCCACATTTGTAAATAGCCAACTGGTCTGCCATCTGCCAGTTGGGATTTTTAACCAGGTTATATTCATTTGCACTATTTCTTTCTTTTTTATATTTGTTTCCATTGGCCCTGAAAAGCCCCATTGATGGAGTGGTCAAGTAAGGTATTTACTCATTTTTACTCATTTATTTAAGCACTGATGATAGGATCCTGCATATTACACAACAGTGCACACATATCCCCAAACTGGCTTTAACCCTTTCGGTGCTAAAGTCGACTTTTGTCGACATTTGGAGTAGTGGTCATTGAACCACTTGTGACGTCATCAATTTGCACGTCAGTCAACTTTTCAGATAAGCAACTGACAAAGCGAGGATAGATCCTTCCAAAGGACTGGGCATTTTGTATATCAACTGCATTCTGACAGAGCTAATCGAAAAAACACGCTCCATTTTTGGTGCAAAATCGGTGCATAAACAGGCCAACACACCTGGAACTGATCAACGTCCCCTTTTCAGGGTTTACCTATGATTTTGTCCAAACTTTTCCTGCCAGAAGGAAGGATGTGGAGAGTAAAAAGGAATGAGGATAAGAAAGCAGGAAAAAAAGAAAGAAAAGGAGCAAGAGGAATTTTGGAACGGTTTTAGCAAAAAAAAAAAAAGGTCCAAATTTTGGCTTACACGCGTGCACCAAAGTGAAATTTTGTACATTGTTACACGGAATCTCTATCAAAATGTTGCTACAATGTGAAAAAATGCTTTAATAGCAAATTTTGGCCAAAACTAGCATTGCAACACAAAAAATTTGGTTAAATGCGTTTTCTTGGGAAAATTTGGCAGTGAAAGGGTTAATGGAGTAACTCCATTAAATCTGAAGAAATTCTTCACCTATCAACATGAATCTCTTCTACAATGTATCAATTTCTTGTGTCTCAATCCCACATTCAGCTGACATCTGATACATACACAAGAAAGGGTGGATGTCTAAAGAGACTCTTAGGAGAAGAATGTCTTCAATTGTGAAGCCCTTGTCAGCCATCACAGTGTCTACTTTAAATGTTTAAGGTATCAGTGTACCCCAAATGACAACCTCGCGTAGTCGCTGCTTCACGGTCACACATTTCATAAAACCCCCAATAAAGTATATATTTTCTGAAAGCTAAATAATTGCAGATTCCGATTATTAAATGATATAAGGCAAGAAATAAAACCCTTTCCTAAAATAGCAATCATTTCCCAAAAGTAAGTAGTTTCACAAATTGAGTTGTTTCTGGTTAGAATTTAACGGGAGAAAGCGAGCGACATCACTACGTCTTCTTCACACCTTGGTCTAAAAAACCGTGTCGGGGAATTTTGATTACTTGTCTGGTTTGTTTTTAATACGCTAATAAACATTAAGTTTTTATAAAACACGCATTACCTTTGCTTAAATATTCATAACTTTCGAAGGAGGCCAAAATAAAAATTCCCCGACACGGTTTTTTGACCACATTATCGGGCAATATTGTCCCCAAATTTCAGCGAAAAAGGATGAAAACTCGCTGTAAACGAACTGGAACTGGAACTAGTTTTGAGAAATAAAGCAAAATGTACTTTAGAGCGTTTTTCCGGTGTAGGGAGATTAGATCTCAAAACATGTGAAAAGTAATTACCTGTTGATTGATAAAGTGAGGATTCCTCTTGTTTACAATAGAGCTCGCATTTACAAATCATCCCGCAAAGCGGCCTCAAATGCTGTTTCAGGTGGGAAATACCAACAAAGCCCTTCGTTCCGCCACTACACTCGTTGTTTTGGACGCACTGGATACAATAACTTCATGATGCCCAAAGCCAAACTAAGGGATCTAAAAAGCGCGATAGAGGAAGCAACGCGGGGAATTTGAACGGCGAATCCGCAAAGGAAACCATGCTTTCTGAAATCTTCGTTGAGACCGTCCAGTTCTAACAATTTATCTTGCTCAAAGTATGAGCCTTTATCCCTAGCAGCCACCACTTTGGCCCATTCCTTATGAAAAACCTTTGAGGTTTTCCGTTTCGGTGCCTTCTTCTTCGCACTTGAAAAAGGACATGATCTTTTGTGTTTCTTTTTTGAAGACATCTCGACTACAAACAAAGCGATCACGCTCGAAAGACTAATTGGGGCATGCAAAGCAAAACATGCTGTGCTTCTATCACGTGATTTTTAATGGCACTTTAATTCATCATGACAAATTGTTGACAGCTTCCAATTAGAGATCATATATTCATAAAATCGTTTTCTCTTTATAACTTTGTCTAGGAGGAACCTTTTTTAGCAGAACTTTTTGCAATTAAAAGGACTCAATGAGATGTACTTGGGAATATCAATAACAAAAAATTGGCAAAATTGTCAATTTTGGAGTACGCTGATACCTTAAGAAGCCACTGCATTCTACCATTTTCCTGTCAGATAAGCTCTCAACGTAAACATGTAGTTCCCCAATAATTTATAAAGGTAAAGAATCTTTTTGGTCAAGTTGCTATTAATGCCTTTAAAGCAGTATGGTGCTTAAATGAACTACATTGTAAACAGCTCACTATTTAAAAGAAGGCTACTTGGCATTTCACTGCACACTTCTGTATAGTCAATGATTACCCTTGTGGTTGGATACTTTGCCTTAAAATCGTCTGGCATTGTTTCATTGCTTTCTGGATGGCCAAATATTAATGTTTCAAATACAAAAAATTTAACCAAGGGAAAATATTCCAGTCACAGTTGATGGAGAATTATTAAGAAAGTGAGCTTAATGCAACTTGGCAAAACCTTGCCTCAGCCTACACAATGTTAGAAAAAACTGGTCCCCTGGTTTTAAGGTCCTTGGTCTTCCTTGTGTCACTGACCTGGAGTTCCCAAACAGCCATTAATAATATTGATGACGTCATCCCTGTCACCAGGATCCAAAAAGTCATACAACACCATCATTGTCTCGTAGTTTGGAAATCCGTTGTAAAGTGCTACCAGTGAGTTGTGAGGCAATGTTTTACAAGGAAAACAACTGTTCCTCAAGTTTCTTGTATTTCTCCTCAAGAACCACAACTTTCTCGTTAAGTTTTCAAACCAATCCATGTAGTTCTTCATTCTTCACTAGAGCTGCAGAAAGCTTGTCTTCAAGTTCAAGTTCAAGCTGCTGCTTTTGACTACCAAATCCATAGCCTCACTAGCTTCGCACATGAAGCATCGGCGGTGCTTGTTTTTGAGGCCAGCTTCACTTCCATGTGAATATACAAGGCACAGCTCCAGTTATATTCCAAAAAAACCAACGATTTCAACTAATTTTGGGAGAAATTTTGATCGCAAAGCCAATTTATAATTCAAGGTCTAAGTGCTCTACAAGGACTATACGGCCTACCAAGCCTCGCTTTGGTGCATTCCAAACCAGGCCATTATGCTTGGCCTCCATTTATGAATACACTGTGTAGATTGAGTTGATTGAATTCGATTGAAATTCTGTTCGATTGGGTTCCATTGACAACACTGGGCATAATAGCAGGAGTTGTTCCACACATTTCTGGTCATTTCTTTGTACACTCTTTTTATAAGAATTTTTAATATATGAATAATAAGGCTAAAATTTGCTAAAGTCAAAAAAAAAAAAACGAGGGTTAAGATTTTGAAAAGAACACATAATACCTTTGCCTCAACTGAAGAGTGTTTGTATATTTCATGGGTCATTAAGTATTCAAATATTATATTTATGCTATTGTTTAGACTTCTTCCCAATTCCTCCGTGTTCTCATTGGATTTTGCTCAAGAAAAAGCTTGAGATGTGCGAGTTTCTTTTTGTCTCTCATGACGGAACAAACAGTGGCTTAATTTCCAATCAGTCTCCTTTGCATTCTTGAACAACAAACGACAAGTTTAAAAGACATGTGAAATAAGTTTTTTACCACACAACACTGCAGTCACAGCTACTGACATTGAACAGAAATGTGCTTCAAGGGCTCAAAATTAAAGAAAAATCTTTTATTTTCCATTTGGTAACTAAGTGGTAAACAATAGTTGCCCAATGCAAATGCAATTCCTCCCTTGATGTAAGCGAAAGATGGCTATTACGCTCAATATACACACAAATTCACACATCGTTGGTGGTAGACCCACACTAACACTTGTGGAGCGTTTTGGGAACGGGTCGGTCTGTGAGAGATCAATTTATGAGCGATTCTTTACGAGTGGACCTTCTATCAAGAAATATCAAGCGAAACCTGCACATGTAAACACAACCCTGTATTTAGACGTGATCGAGAACCCAGTAGAATACCAGAAGCTACTCTGAATAATTCTACTTGTGTTTATTTTTGTCTGCTGGCAGTCTAGCTTTCACTGTATTGAAGTTCATAGTCAGCCTTGAACACATTGAAAAGTGTGGGCAATGCTGTCTGCATTAAAAATGATTGTCTGGTTAACTGAGACAAACTTGAATACAACTGATTTCCCTATATACATTATATACACCAGATGATTAGCATAATTGATTCCTTGTTTGCTATTGTAAATCAAATGGCATAAACTCGTTGGTGCCATTATTGTTTTGCTATGGGGCAATGTACACTGGAGTAGGACCAGGGTTTTTCTCTATATCTGAACTCAGTTGAAATTTACAATAGTTTGATATGTGTGTCTGACGCTTATAAAGAAACATTGGTTATTACAAGAAAACATACATGTATGTGATAAATACTTCAGTTTAATTATCCTTTGATGTATCCTCACAGAACAATTCAACACATACTTATTCTCATGTTGTGCAATTTTATTTAATCTTACCCTCTTCGCTTACAAACATTCTTTGTAACTCTTCTAACCTTCACATAACGATGTAGCCAAGAGGATTTCAGATGAATATGCTCATAAACAGATTCCTTTAGTTTCCTTCCCCTCTTCTGAGACATTTCAGAGTAGCTTCTGGTATTCCACTGGTTTCTCAATCACATCTAAATACATGGTTGTGCTTACTGTACATGGTTGTGCTTACTGTACATGTGCTGGTACGCGGTTTTCGCTTGATATTTCTCGATAGAAGGTTCACTCGTAAAGGATCGCTCATAAATTGATCACTAGTAAAGTTCGCGGATCGACCCATTCCCAAAACATTCCAATAGTTTTAGTGTGGGTCTACCGCAAACGGTGGGTGACTTTGTATGTATATTGAGCGTAATAGCCATCGAATTTCTTTCGTTTACATCAAGTGAGGAATTGTCCACGAAGGCGGCCATTGCTTAAACTATGCGTTTTAGTCGTGTGTCGCCTCATTTTCATGAATGAATCAATTACATGCATTACGTCAGCATATATAATCGTGACACGACTATAGATGGATAGATAGATAGATAGAAAACCAAAAACTAAACTCATGCTACCTTACAGGTAGCTCAAGTAATACTACGCCATATCATCAGAGTAGCCCGAGTAAACCCCTGTAGGCGTCTAGTTAAAACTTAACGTCATACTGTATGGTATGTACATGCTCGAGATACTTACCACGCTACTGAGATGGATTTTATCTAAACGCGACGATTATGGTATCGGTATCGATATTTCATCGATTTTCGAAACAATATTTCCGTATTTGCCAATTTTTCTTGCGGAATTGGATACCCCACAATTATGTCACTGTATCAGCAATAACAACACAAATTAAAAAACTACAGAAATATACAGGGTCACTTTTAACCATCCATCGAACGAGCCGGCTCCTTTGGTTCGAACGAGCCGATAAATATGTAGTTCACAGGGATTTTTACTCTACTGCCGAGCCAAACGGGCCGCTAAAATATAGACCTTCAAAAGTGGCCCTGTATTGTGTAGTTGCTCCGATATCTGTTCATTTGAAATAGATGTACTGTTATTTACCTGTGTTCCTGCGTCTTTTTGAGCCGCTTGGTAAAGATCTGAATGCGAGCGACGACTACGTGGGTATACAAATGTAACACCCTGATGGAGCCTCGAAAACCTTCCCATAGTGCATTGCGAATGAACTATACGATAGTCTGTCACGTGACCTGTTAGTTGTCACTGGCGTTCAATGGCGTTGGCATCAGGCAACCTCGTTCCCAGGGTACTATCTCTTCCTCCCTCGAGTACCCTGGTTGCGGCTGGTCACGTGTCTATGTATACAAATCAAATCCGCACCGGGGGTGGGTCTTTGACTCAATTGTGTCAACACTGCCTATGGAGGTGAAAGTTGCTTTGCCTTACAGACGTTATTTTGAAAGTTAAGCAAGTTGTTTGTCAGAGTTCCTGCCTGACTGGTGCTTCGTTTCTATCCGAACTTCTATGAGTATGAGATGTTGATTGAGAGGGAAGTTTGCTTATTTTCACTAAACTAGGAATAGTTACCACTACAGCTGCCCCCGCTGTTAATCGTATCCGTTGCTACAATCAGTGCTTTCGCTTGATATTTTGGCTCTTCTGCAAATCATTTTTTGGGAGGACTTTTAGAAAGAAAACACTCAATGACCCTCAATGGCGGCGCGTGTATTCTAAATTACTCTCGTGCTGCACTGACAAACTGTCCCATGGATTTTGGCCTTCTCTTCTTCAAGGTGGGACGA
>Ga0126337_10003241_pt1 | contig 10602 bp, 4 predicted proteins | sample DipCmetagenome_FD_92527 | JGI IMG/M metagenome (GOLD analysis project Ga0126337, IMG submission 92527) | Coral microbial communities from La Bocana,Puerto Morelos, Mexico - Diploria C A metagenome | ecosystem: Host-associated > Invertebrates > Cnidaria > Coral | place: La Bocana,Puerto Morelos... | reverse complement strand
TTCTAACATAAACATTTTCTCTTTGTGTTGTCGTCAGCGGTATTCTATCTGTACAAAGACAAGGAGTAGGTCGAGTCAGGGGAGGGTTATGATTCGATTAGCAGTGGAACAATATTATTCCTTTAGGTGGTCTTTTGGTCACGGTTACAATTTGGAAAATTTGACTCTTTTGGACTAAAAAACCCTTCTAGTTCAAAGAAACGTTCTCCACTAGTCAGCCTATTGTAAAGTTGTTCTCGTTCTTCTTTTCTTTGAAATGAAAAATGTAATTTTGATCTTTGTTACTTCCAGGTTGTTGGTCGAGTGTCAGCCAGTTCTCGATTTTTAGTATATTATTATTATTATTATTATTATTATATTACTATAAGCTTTGTTCCGTGACGCGAATGATGTCCCGTAGAATCACAAAGTAGTCAATCACGGACCTGAGTGCTGCTCTCTGCTGTATGTGCGTAAAACCAAGTATGTAGTCTATGAAGAACACTAGTCTGTCCAAACTCTTCGACCTTCATCACCACATGCATCAGCTGTTTTAGTCCAGTTCTTTATTAATTCTGGCCCTCTCCTGTCACGCAACGCTAGTGTTTTTATCCTAGCGTCGCGATAGAGAAATTAATAAGATAGGTAATAATTAACTAGCTCCCGCTCCCAGTCTGCCAATCGCGCTGAGAAAAAAAAGGGAAAAGCTTGTACAGTGATTTTGATCAACAGCAGATGGATCCAAATAGGACTTCTCTGCTCCTGGGCTCCTTCGCAGACGGGGGTTAAGCGTTATGTAAACACTAACGGCTGAGAGACTGCTGTGCTCCCTGTGCTTGCATGTGCCACGCTGACAGGTACACGTGCAACATCTGACGTCCTGGACTGGTTTCAACATGTTCGTTGACCTCTCGCGCTCGCGGAAATGCCACGCCTCAAATTAATGAAAAGTACCTCGAGGTAATCACGTATCGACTATGACACTGATCAAAATCCATGTTTTGAACGAAACGCTTCACGTGTTGGGCCTTCAGTGAAGTTTCTGTCACAAACCCGCATTGCTGAATTGTGTTCTTTCATCCTTGTAACTATAGTCTACTGAAGTGACATTTAATTGCATTCTTCTGTTTTATTCCTAACTGCAATTTTAGTGTTTTCTTGTGGAAAAGTAAATGTTGAACTGTTTATACCTGCAATAGGATGATCAGGTTAAAGGCCAAAAATATAATGGGTTTTTGTTTTGGCGAACGGAGTATTTCGTTAGCCTCGCAGGCTAGCCAATAGTGAAAGCCTAAGTCTGCGTTCACCGAACAAATTATAATTAGAAAGTTTAATTGGTTTTTAAGAAGTATTAACCAAATGACAGATTTTTCTCTCTTGTCAAAGCGATTTCTAATGTTTAATTAATTGTTTTTTTCTTTACTCCGAAACTGAATAATAATTATCCATAATCGTTGTACTGAGAAGCTAAATTTCTCGCAACATCGTTCGAAGGCGATGACATACAGAAACGACAGAACAACCGCTCTTTGCCCTTAGACCAGAGTTCCAACGTTCGACGATTCGTAGACACGGCGAAAAACTTCTACATTCGAAACAAAACATGAAAAAAACGAGAAACTTCGGCGTTGTTCGCTTCCATATAATCTACCATATAAACCGAAACGCAGAACGAATAAAACAAGAACTAAAGAATCGCAAATGCAGTCAAGGATAAGCATGACATGCTAACAATTTGCTTGGCAACAAAGGTCACAGATATACCTCGTGGACTGCCCAAAATGGACTTGATACCCAAATGATTTTTCCGGGTCTAAACTTCGTAATTTTTGCTGGTAGTAATTGATTTGATACTCACACCACGAGGAAGGGCCAATCGCATCACAGAAATTACTGGTGGCACTCATAAATAGAGATGTTTTTGTGCACAATCAACGAAGTTCTCTTCTTCGAGCATTTCTTGCGGGGAGATTGAAGAAGATTAAAAACCCTCCGGTTAAATCAACCGATTTTTGGACCGAGGTAATTCGAGAGAAATCAGGAGTCTGTCACGACTCCTAGATACATCTCATTATTATGAATGCAGATTGCATAAATGCGACGTCGGTCGCGACAACCCCAGCAGCTCTCGTAGTTCGCGGAGATTTTTCGGCGGTCTCGCACGCACCTTTGGATCTCCAAGAAACGCCGAAAGAAATCCAAAAGGAATTTACAGCCTTCATTCCACCACTACACAAGCGGTTTAAAGGAGTCAATCTTGCGATGGCTGTCACAATTTCTGCTGTAGCCCACCAGCTGGAGTGTGTGTTTACATTCCTTGTATTTTGTATTGTATTCCCGTTTTTGCTGTTGGGCTTAGCCATTTTAAGGGTAGGAAAATATCTTATCGAACGATACATTGCGTTCACACGAAAATGTATTCCTTTCCATGAAGATGATGCCGTCTGGCAGCAAGATCGTGCGACAAACCGCCATATCGTTCCTGCAGTAATGGTTGTGGAAGGTCAACCAGACATTCGCAAGCTCCGCAAGATTATTTGCGAACGAATTGTTTACGGAAAAGATGAAAAAGGCGCGCGGATTTGTCCAAGACTGACGCAAGTTGTACAAAGACATTTACGATATTACGTTTGGAAGGAAGACGAGAACTTCAGCATTGAAAAGCAGGTTTTGAATTGGACAGGAGAATATCCAAAGCGGTTAGAAGACCTGGACAGAACGATATCTGAAATTTGTTCTACCCCGTTACCTGAAGGTCTTTCACCCTGGCAATTTATTGTGGTGCCGATACTCGAAGAAAATTATTTCGTCCTTTTACTCCGCTTTCATCATAGCATTGCAGATGGAGTCGCTTTAACACGGGTGTTTGTGAAAAACCTTTACGATGTACCGCCTCAAGGAGCAGAGCCTAAGAAGTTCTCCACCAAGCAGCGAGTGTATATGTGGTGTAAAGCGATGATAGTGGGCCCCCTAATGGTACTCACAAAGTTCTTCGCGAAATCTGACCGCTCTAGCATTCACGGACAAGAACTTTGTGGCAAGAAAGTTGTAGCATTGTCCAAGAATGTTGACCTGTCGCTGGTTAAACAAGTTAAAAACGTGGCTGGGACTACAGTTAATGATGTCATGGTTTCGTGTCTGGCCGGAGCTCTGCACGATTACCTCAAATGCCGAGACAACTGTGATGTTGCGAAATTGGACGACATGTGGGCCTATGTGCCTGTGGACATTCGGGCTTCAACGCATTCTGTCAAACTCAAGAATAAGTTTGCTCTGGTCTCCCTTCGACTACCAATTGAAGCTAAAAGCGCCGTCGACCGACTTCTAGCGACCAAGCAACGAATGGACATTATCAAGACATCTGCTGAACCAATGGTGACGGCAACGACCGTGCAGATACTAATGATGCTACCGGAATTTATCTCTCGGTCTCTCATAGATTTCTTTTCCAGGAAGGCGACTTGTGTTCTCAGCAACGTGCCTGGACCACTGCAAACTCTGTACCTTGGTGGCCAGAAAATTGACGAGGGAATTTTCTGGGTCCCACAAAGAGCAAACATTGGCGTGGGGCTTTCAATATTTAGCTACGGTGGAGGAATCCGCGTGGGCGTGTACTGCGATGAAAACGTTATCCCAAAACCAAAGGAAGTCGTAGAGAAATTTGAAAAGAATTTCCGGCAATTAGTACATGAACTCAACATCAACGAGAATGAAGAGTCAAACTGAACTGCGCAAATAGGAATTAGGATATCAAGAATGTTTTCGTCTCCGGAGCGAATGTCAGACACAACAGAAATTCTATCTAGAGAACAAGAACCACTTACTCACTTCGCTCATCGTGGTGGTTACATTCATACCTGTGTTCCAGCTGTTTTCAAGTCATATTAATACTCTCTCAACGTAATGTGATTTAATTTTGTTTAATTGACGTTAATTAGAGTAACTATTGACTTTTCGCGAGGAAAAATTGATCGGAGTCGGCTGAGGGCCGAATCACCTAAAGCTAGACATTTCACATGTCCCGCGGCAAGCCGAAGTTTGTCTTCCGACAATTTGACTGTTGTCCACGCGCCATCGCACTGGCGTTTTGTTTTCGTTTGATTAATCCGAAATGCCCATCGGTCTTGTGTAGCTGAAGTATTTTTACCCCTTTTTTGTCCTGCTTCTTGCTTTCTTCAGTGGAAGTAAAACTATTGCTGTCAATCTCGGTCGTTGGAGTGACCTCGTTCCCAGGAAGAATAGCGCGCGAAAACTTAAAAGGTCACGTTCTAGTGTAACAAAAGTTCAGGAATTACCCGGCGACTCGTCACAACACCAGCTATTGTATTCTCAGTTGTTAGGTCCCATTTGCCCTTCCTCGGAGCAGAACATCGGATCATTAGAAGTTTGGCCGTCCTCTGAAATGTTTAGCAGCCTCCAAATTTGCGATCGCACTTGGACAAGTCAAGCGAAGACAGAGTTTTGATATTAAGTAAACAAGTTTTGATTTGCCTGGCTTCGGCTCTCAGGGACGGATCATTATATTTTGAGAGGGGGAGGCGGAGGTGGAGGTGGCCAATTTTAAGGGGCATTGATTTTTTCTCAATTTTAGGTTGTGCATGATATTTTGGTGGGCGATAGCTTGATTGATTGATTTTCCCCCATGGCTCTCCTTGCGTGATTTTTTTCAGCATTTTTGGTGTGCAGCGATTCATTTTTGGAAATTGCCCAACCCCTTCCTCTCAATAGTGGTCCATCCTTAATTGCTCTGTTTAAATTTGCATTTTTGGGGTTATTTATAAAACATCATTATACAAGGGGGGGGAGGGGGGGGAGGAGGGGGAGGGAGGGAGCTGAGTGCCATGTTGATACTTGGAAAAAAGGGGGGAGGGGTAGCAAGGAAGACTGTTATCAGTTCAATAGCATAGATATTTTGCTAAGTTTTTTGCAGTTTTGTTAGAATATAAAAACTCATGCTACTTTGTAACTTTGTGTTTTCCATGTTCAGCAAGGCAAAACAATGTTATCTACTTTGATAATGAAGTTCATTATAATTTCCTAATCACTCTACTGAGGGATTATGAATTCACACAAATTGCAAGAAGGCTACTTCAGGGGGGGGGGGGGGGGGGGGGGTTTTGTTTCCCCCAAATTTTTACAAGGAACCTGTAAGAAGTAAAAAAACCCTGTTTTCCAAACAGGTACCACTTCTAATTCAACCCACTATCTCCCATTAATTTTTTCGGCTCAATACTGTAAAGGGTACCACAAAAGCTGTCGCGGTGGACCCTGTGAGGCTGAACACACTAAAAGTTACCAAAACCACACTTTTAACAAGGAGCACCCCATGGGAGTCCCCCACCCCTGGGCTACTTCTCTTTTCATGAGCAATTAAATGTTACATCCATGTTACATTACTCTTTACAAGTGTAATCCCATAAACAAGTGGGGTCAGGGAAAGTCTTGTTCCACTTTACTGAGTGATCTAGATTTAATATCCCCTTACAATAGCGATAAAATGCCATATAGACAATATTCACTTTGAAAGTTCAAGTAACTATCATTTGCTACAGTCTTTGGAATTATTTTATTTTTCAGAAATATAAAGCATTGTTAGAATTACTTCTGTCAGAATCAGGCCAGTATTTTATTACCTATCATTTTATGAGAAAATACAAGTTTTAAAGAAAGGTACCTTGAATACTATAGACAAGAAAGTTACAATTGGTTTTTAACTCTCAACTGACAGATCCAAAGATTCAGTCGAATATCAATGATATTTGACAGCAAAATTGATATTCCATTACATTTGTATATTCTATTAATTAACTTTTATAGAAATAATCTTCCCATTTCTATCCATCAATAAACCATACCTGTAAATAATTGAAAGAACAGTCCTAACTAAAGCAACATAGCATATTTTGTCACTGCTTTGGAATAAAATATTTGGGTGTACATGTAGATTATGTGTTTACATTCACTTCTGTTCACAAAGGTGTTTTTTGAATTCCTGAGATCAGCGACTATGTGCTGTACTCTGGTGTCGTTATAATGCTACAATGAGTTTTTCTACTCTCCCAAGATGGAAAAATTATTTTACCCCTCACATTTCCTCAGCTTAACAAAATGTGTGGTTCCAGAATATATCCAAACCTCCATCAAGGATGGTCATTCAGTTTGTACCCGCTTCCCCCCAGCCTTGGAATTTCCAAAAATTGGCTATTGTGATGCCCCACCCCCCTGAGAATTTTCAATGATCATTTTTGGTGTGGGTATTGAGAGGGGTAGTGTGTGACAACCAATAAAATAATTCAACTTTTCAATTCATTAGCATGGTAATAAATACTCCATAAATTAATTTGGTCATATCAGAATATGATTGTATTTACAATGAAAATTCAATATAATCCTATCATGCAAAAATCTGAAGGCTGAAATATCTACTTCCTACAACAAAGTTTTGTCTCCAAACTTCTTAAACTGTTCAAATGACATGAAGAACTACAGAGGAGTTAAAGAATTGTAATAACCATTGATAATAATTTGTGTTTTCTTTATATACATGTATAGCAAAGAGCAAAGTGAGAAGAAGAAGAACAAGAAGAAGAAGAAGCAACGTGAAAGTTCTTTCTCTTCACTAAATGTGGCAAATGAGCAAAATATTTTGTTGCAAAGTATTTTACAGTCATAGAAGATGGAAAGTGGTTTTGCAAATTAGCTCCTTTAAGACAAACATAGATAAACCAGTATCTAAAGCTTCGAAACTCATTCAAGGATACAATAACATTCCATGGGAATAATCGCAAGAACTGTGGAACAAATCCTCTATAAAGAGCAAAAAACCCCTCGGACTTGAAAGTCTATAACAAAAGAAAATGGCAGGCACAGTAAAAATAACAATTCATACCAGTTTATAGAGGGGACTAAAAGAAGAAAAACAAAACCTTGCAACCCCACATTATTATTATGATTTGTTATTTTTTGGGGGGAGGTCAGGCAATCTCCAACCCAAAAAATCCCTCAAGTGATTTATACTACATGTATCATTACTCTGATTTTTAAAGTAAAAAAAAACGTCTTGCACAAGATATTGCCTGAACTAAAAAAACCTTAAGGTGAGAAAACATTTCATGCTCCAGAAAATTGCCCAACTCCACCCCTTCAGAAAAATAGGTAATAGTCTGTTTTGTATAGCATAAAACAGCTAAGATATCTACTCTCCCTAGATAGGATGCTAGTCCATCGCATGTTACACCCCAGCATTCTGTCAGGTTGTCCTTTTTATTTGCCAGTATCCATTTATATCGCTACCTTCAGTAACTGTTGTAATATAATTGTTTTATATCATGACATTTTGGTAGCATTTTTATACTAGGGGAAAGTTTTTCTTTTTACATAATCATAAATTTTAAGTAGTTTCTGAAAATCTTTGAGAGGACAAATCTATTAAAGTTTGTCAGTTTATGCACTTGGGAGGAGAGAGGCACTATGAGAGAAAGTGTCTTTCTCAACAACACAACACAACACAATTTCCAAGGTTTAAAAGCAGAACATTGGATCTAGATTCATTACGCCACTGTACCTCCTGAGGGGAGGGGGCTAACAACAAAAATTTTCTTGTGGCTAGCTCTGAATGAACCAAATCATGTGCTCTGATTGGGTATCTGAGTGGGCAAGATGGCGCTATATTCCCTGCTCAGGATTACCTGATGTGTCCCCCAGGAAAGTGGGTTTCTTTCTCTCTATGATAAGTCCTTTTTCACCAAGCTTATTTTGTCAACATGGCTGGATATTGGCCTCCTTCTTAGTTTGCATGTTTCTGGACTTCCACTCCATCTCAGTCCATCAACACACAAAGAAAGAACTTGCTGATATTCAGCATCTTGATCTCACGCTTAGTCAATAACGCAAACATAACAGCCATGCCTGACCATATTATTTTAAGAAAAATGTTATTTAACTATTAATAATAAATAATTATAAGATCGTTGGGAAGTATCCTGCTACATAAAGAAACTTTGCCTTCACAATAAAAGTAAATCATTACATATTACTATATATTTAACAAATAGACTGATTATGCTATGACATGATAGTTGATGAGGGTGCAGCCCAAGTCAACTATCATGCATAGAAATGGAGAGTGAATAATCCAATTGTTGTAGTATAGATATACTGGTTGTTCAAAACTTTATCTACACAAAGAAGTGCCGCCAGTTATTTAACAAGGGCTCGCTGCTATGCCACTCACTATCCACAACAGAATAGATAAGTGACTAGATAAATAATGAGTGGCATAGCCAATCAGAGAATGCCATTCATGATAGAATGCTTTAGACTTGTACAAATAGACAATAGTAACTTACTGTAACCAAACAGTGTGAAGCACTTCTGTAGATGACAGTCCCATCACCAGGGTTTACTTTCAAGTTTCTTTGATTCATCATTCTTGTCTGCAAGAATAAATTACATGCATCTCTATTTAATACCAACTGGCTTTGTGCCACGCCTTTAAATTGAAAAAAATTAATAATTTTAACCAACCTTGACTACATCAATAGGATTTGATGCAACAGCCCCTGCAAAACCTGCTACACCACTGGCACTGAAAAAATTAGATATAAACTTTAATTTAATATTATCATCCGCAATGAAATCTATGAGGAGTCAGATGGGTGAACAGCATGACTTTGTACAAGTAAGTAACCATGTTACATGGCTCATAAGAGCTTATCATCAGAGCACACTGGCTTGACTTGAGACAGTACAGAGTGGCTCAACACATTGATTAAAGCCAAGGGTTTCATCAACGGCTGGGCACCAGGAAATTTTATGTCCTTTAAAACTAATAATTTTGCCCTCTTTGCAGCTGATTATGCTTGATTTTCCCTTGATGCCATGGGTGAAATTGTCAGTGGTTGATAGAATTCACTCACAAAGTTAAACACTTGCTATGGGTGTGGAGAGCAATTACTTCAGGTGACTCAATACTTAATGACCACCCTGAACGCTAAAACCAAATGGCAGCAGCTATCAAAAAGAGAAGTTGGGCTTTAAATTGGTTACTGGATACTTCTTCAACTGCCGCTATGATCAAATTCTCGATATTCATTTTTTTAACATTTTCAAACACAGTAAAATCTTGCCAAATTTCAATCTATTACGAATATCATTTACTCAAATTTTTAATGAAGTCTTGGAACAAGAAAAATTATTAGAAATAAAGTTCCAAAAACCGTGAGTTCTAATTTTTGAGATAGATTGAAATTTGGCAAGATCTTTAGGAATGACTTATTGTGTATGAAAATGTAAAAAAAATGAATATTGAGAATTTAAACACGGTGGCACTTTAACAATGATCCCTGAATTCTATAAACAACACTGAACAAGACCTACCAGAAGTGAGTATATGGGTTATCACCCATGATTTTGTAATCCAAAATCTTTTTTTTACACCAGTCATAAACAGGAAGCTCTACTCCTGCAATTACTGCAGCTCTCTGTGCTGTAGGGCCAACGCCCTAAAAGATAAACAGCAAAATCTCTTTCCTCATTCCATAAGGAACATTACTTAATACTAGCAGTATGCTATTGACTCATTGGAACTATTTTAGTAATAACTCAAACATGCTGTCAATATATGCAATACAGGTTCTGAACTCTAACTACTGGTAATGACTACATGTAGAAGGTTACTTCAATCTTACTGCGGTTTTCAGTAACATGTGAACTCTGAAATTCAAACCTCAACTAACGGTTTACGTTTTTCGCTGCCGTCAATCATGTAAGCGGACCTCTTGGGAAACAGAAGCTCACTTAAGCCGGGTCAAAAGGTCACCTCTTTTGGTCGTGATTGGTAGATTTCGATCCATTTTGTTTGTTTCTGTGTTTCAAGGTTCGTTGGCTGTCGCCATAATTATGATTGACGGCAGTGAAAAACCCAATCGTGAGTTGGGCTTTGAACTTCAGAGTTCGCATGTTATTGAAAACCGCAATAATATTTTTAAAAGTAATTTCAAAGAAATGCAAACCCAACCTGACATGTGCAGCAATTTACTCCAGAGCTATATCTATACTAAAGCTTAAACTTATCACTGCACTGTGTTTATAATATTTTGACAGCAAACACTTTCATTGGTGACATAATAAAGGGTTAATGTTGACAGTTCTTTCCATTGATTTCTTGGGGAATATAATCATTATTTATGGCTAGCCCCATGAGAAGGCATGATGAACCAAATCCTACACTGTGATTGGCTACTTGAGCATGCAAGATGGTGCCATCTTGACCCTGTCTCGTTCCATAAGCACACACACACACAAAAACAATTGCCAATGTCCAGCCTTCTTGACATTATTCTGTAATGCCATCATGCAAACAATACATAAATTCTTACAAATTACCCGATAGAGTCCTCTTGCTCCTTCCTCTCTGAACATGGACAGGAAGGAACGAATCATTCCTTTTCTTACCACATTGGTACCTGAACGATATTCTGCCTGCATTCGAATCTGCACCAAACCAAACAAAACAGATGTATATAGAATACAGTGGAATAAAGTGTGCTTGATAAACTTATTTTCACATACACTGTCAATTTCATGTAGTAACTATGCATTACTGGTAGCTTTTCCCTGAAC
>Ga0126337_10003239_pt1 | contig 10606 bp, 4 predicted proteins | sample DipCmetagenome_FD_92527 | JGI IMG/M metagenome (GOLD analysis project Ga0126337, IMG submission 92527) | Coral microbial communities from La Bocana,Puerto Morelos, Mexico - Diploria C A metagenome | ecosystem: Host-associated > Invertebrates > Cnidaria > Coral | place: La Bocana,Puerto Morelos... | reverse complement strand
TAATTTCCCGAGCCTTTAGGCGAGGAAAATTATTAGAATTTTGACAAAACGCAAGTGAAATTATTTCCTAATTTCACGAGTATACCATTTGGTTACCTTTTAATATCATGGGTGACAAATTACACTCACAATCCTGGGTTACGGAAGTGTTGCCATAGCAATTTTATAATTTCACATGTGAAATTATAAATTACGGCACGCTGAAATTTCGCGCCAAAATTAAGGAGTAATTTGTCACCCAAGATATTAGGTTTAGTTATTGTCTCAAAAGAACTAGTAATTACTGCTAGTTCCTTTTAGACAATAATGAAGGCAAGAGTAAACTGTATAAATTGCTTGGAGGAATTTCAATGCTGGTAACCTTTACAATTTCCAAAAGTCTCTTAGGGCTTCATTCCACTCATCCCTTTAATAATTATTAAATTGCAACATTTTGGGAGCATGTTCCAATGATTCTGCAACCTCAAGGTTCCAGACAGCCCCCTTGAAAAATCCTGAATCCACCCTGTTAGCTATAACTTACTTACTTTTTCTCATCATTGATGTCCCTCATTCGTCTCCCACTCAAGTCTCTGCAGGCTTCTCTGTTTGTGGTCTTCTCTATCTGGGCACCAAGGGCTCGCAGCATGGAACCAAATCCTCCCTTTCCACCTCGAAGAAGCAGAGTTGCATAACACACATCTCCAGCTTGAAGGTGTAGTCTACAGTCTTCAGTGACAAGGCGGCCATTACGGATGACAGACAGTTCTTCCACAGGTACACCCTGCCATTGAAAATTAAAATATCAAGAGCTTTAGACAGGTGAGGTCACTTTGAATTTGGCCTACAGAGAGAAACTCAGAGAGGGTTTACTGCACTGTATAATAAATGAGGGTAAAGTCTGCATGTGAGCCAAGTGATCTATCAGTTCCAGAGCTTTAATATCCTGATTTCTGTAGCATGAAACGACTAAGGTTTTATCTACTCCCCTCTGGATAGGATGCTAGTCCATCACATGGTTACCCCCAGCATTACCCATAACCCATTTGTACACCTGTGTGGAGAGAGGCACTGTGAGAGTCAATTGTCTTGTCCAAGTACACAACACAATGTGGCCGACCAGGGCTCGAACCCGGACTTCTCGATCTGAAGTGGAACACACTAATCTTGAGGCCACCACGTCTCCCATAATAAATAAGTACTAACATAAATCCTAATTGTATTGATTAACCTATACTAATCTTGGTAAATACATGGTCCATTCATTCATCACTTGTTACAAGATCTCACCAAATACAAGTAAAGAATACATTTTTAAGCCTAATTGAAATTAGGTTTGATTGGTTCTCCATGTACCTATTTTTTTATGCAATCAGTTGCAGTTGGATACTTATAATTGGATACCCACATCATTTTCATGTCAATTACACGCACTTTAATAGCTTCCTTCTTACGTTTCCAACAGTTTTTAAAACTAATGGAAAGTGCTATGGACCTTGTTGCTCAAAATAAGTTCTCCAAAGGCTTTTTATAATTCTGAAATTTATTATCAATATAATTAATTAGTAATTGGATTTAACAGTAATCCAGAGTTCTCCTGAAAATTTGAAGTAGAAGGGGTAGAGTTTCAAGTAGTGGGCACAAAGTGACTTCTTTGTAAGCCTACCACAAAAATGTACATATATTTTCTCAGGGTAGCTGTTGAGTCTAGTTCAGGTAAACCACATTTTTCAAAAGTTGCAGAAGCTTCTGGAGACCCTGTAATCATGTTTGTAATTTCAAATTAGCCTGGCACTTCCCACTCCGATTTTCAAATTACTCATGCAGATACAGTACCGCTCAGAAATAAGCGTCCCAAAATATACACGAAATACGCGTATGCTTTTGCGCATATGTGCGTATCCGTATACGCGTATGTGCGTATGCGTATATGCGTATGTGCATATAAGGTGCGTATGCGATGGACGCTTAATTCTGAGCGGTACTGTAGTCCCTGTTGTAAACCACTCAGAGGGAGGTTTTTTTTCCTTTCAGCAGAATATCCAATACTCTGGAGAAAAGTAGCATAATCAAATGTTATCACTCATCACCAACTGAATTGAACAGCTATGACAAGGGAATCAAAGAATCATAGACAAATGGGGTTCTTTCTATTCCATAAGAAATTTCCAGCTTCAATTTCTGGAAATTTCCAGTGGGAAACTGAACAGCATTTTCTATAATTTCTGGAAAAAAGGACAACCTTGCAAGGTATAACCAAATTTTCGAACATTTTTTCCAGGGATTTTTCCTCCTTGAACTTTCCCAGGAAATTCCAATACGATTCACTTCCTTTTCAATAGTTTGGAATTTCTAGGAGAGTAGAAAGAGCCCAAGAATACCTACTCAAAGAGGCTCGACCCAAATGTAAACACATACTGATGCAATCTATCATAATCGTGCTTCTATATAAAATTCTTTTTTAACAAAAACACCTGCTAAAGTCACAAGACCTCACTGAAATGTTGATTGCTTTAAAACCTTTAGTAATCTATCAACAGGCAAGTAAAACACTAGGTTACTTATTTATCACTTTGAACCTGCGCACGAACACATCCCATCTAAAGATTACAGTGAAAATGATGTATCTCTGTCCCTAAACTATCTTTGAAACCTACCCCACAGTACTTCGATGCGATCTTTTTTAATTGTCTTCCATTTTCAACCACGCAGTCGTCCAAATTTAAGCAATATAGCCCTCGATGAAAAGAATACAAGAAGGCAGACATTTTGAAAATTGTTAGTAGCACGCACGTGGCCTTGTGGGTAGTTCTATCCTAACCGCGTGGGGTCTGAGAACCGTTGGCCTGATTAATCGGATTAATATTAATCCTAATGATTATTATAATCCAGTAATAGATTATTATAATCTATTTCTTAGGTTTGAGCCGTGCCATAATCTATTAAGATTAATATTAATCTTATGTAAGATTAATATTAATATTAATACATTTTTGGACTCTTTTGCTTTGATCAAAATAAATTGTCCTGTCAGTCCCGTATTACGTCTGCAGTTTGTCCATATATCTCAACATTCACGGGAACTTTATCTCGATTATAATAGAGATTAATATTAATCTGGTTGATATTATTATTAATAATCTAATCCTTCCAATTTTTTGCTGTGCCTTAATCTATTACTGGATTATAATAATCTATTACTGGATTATAATAACCAATTATAATCTATTATTATTATAATCCACAGATTAATATTAATCCAAGTTGTCCCTTCCTGAACTGTTATTCATTATTCATCTCCCACCTGACAAAGCTAGTTGCACGCAGACCAATATATTATTTACTGCGAATTCAGATCCCCACCAGAACCTCAGTGGCCAAACACAAGCACGCACTTATTTTAATTGACTTCATCATTTAACCGGAAGACTAAAAAGAAAAACCGCCATTTTTTCCTCACCCATGTGCGTTCATGTAGACCAAAATTCATCTATTTCACGGAAAAAATCTAAAAATAGACCGGTCTGTAAAAATGCTGTGACAGAGGCTTAGTATGGGAGTTGCACGCGCCTAGTGATGGGCTCCTGCATGACTATTTTTAGCTGGCAAAGTATTTTTAGGCTGCGCTGGAAGAAATAATGATAATAGATAAATGCTCTTAAATACCCAGTTAAGCGGAAAACCAATGATATAAAGTATTTGCAAAGCAATTTTGTTAAGACTGTGTTTTTCGGTGGTGGTTAGTCCCTGTTTGGATTGTCTTCTCTCTCCTCCCCCATTAGCCTGCGAACGCTGATAGTTTCCCAGCTTTTGTTTCACGCTGATTCCTTCGTTTTAGCTATTCAATACAACCAAATGTTGTTGATGATTGTAGTTTACAAAGATACAAAGATGACATGATTATTGTATTTGTCTCAGTTCATTAACAAGGTAGCAGCAGGGAACAAAACAACTCTGCAAGATTTACCATGTTTGTGATGGTATCTATAAGGGGGCTGCTTAAGGTGGCTCAATCAGATCTTTGAGTAACAATAATGTAAGGTTGAGCCAAGCCTAAAAGCAGAGCTCCTGGGCCAGGTTGTTCAAAGCCTGATTAAGCTAACCCAGAATAAGCAAAATTTAGATTTGAGGTTTGTAACTTGGCAATGAGGTTTTCTGTATATTGTTTGGCCTTATGTTTTGCATTTGAATAATCTCAAAATACACAAAACAAAAGCAATGAAAAACATATGTATATAAGAAAAATTTATTATTTGGTTGATGTTTTTTCTTGGGTTAGCGTCATCCATCTTCTGAACACCTGCTCTAAACTTTAGCCTGTGATATGATCATATGATACTGGACAGCGGATACTTTGCAAATCATAGAAGGATGCTATAAAGCAAGGCTGTTATGTCTCTGTTAAAATATTAGTATGGAGTATGGCCACCATGTTGTGTGACTCCGTTGCTGTTATTCTTGTGCGAGCAATAGCGCTATCCATGTTAACCACAAGAAAATCAATTCTTGGGTTTCCTTTGCTTTCCTATAGCTCCATTGCTACTCAACTTCGAGTGACCAGAGCATAACTATAATTCATCAATCCAATGGAAAATCAAGTGTTACTGTTGTGCTAGAGATGATTAAGTTTCAAATGACATATTTAACCAAGGTCTGAGTTACCATGGCAACAGTACGAACTTTAAACCCAATAAGTGACTAAATAACTTATTATCAAGGGATAACTTGGGATATAATACACCAGGATCTATAACCTGACATACTGGTAGTTGTTTAAACATATCCTATGGCCACAAGACCTGACTAAAGAGTACTTTGGTCTTAACTGAATCTTAAAACAAATTACCTCGAGTGAAAATCCCAAAGAAATTGCTCCATTTGATTTCCAAAAACATTGGCTCGAATATCAACTGGTGTGGGGTGTTGTTTTCATCAAATATTGACCCTAAAATTATTAAACTGCCAAAGATCTTTAAAAATTTGGCCCTCAATGAGACCTTTCAATATTCAACATAATCCATCAAAACATTTTGAGACTGCCAATGTCTAGTCTGAGCTCAGGAGATTGTTGCTCTGATTTTCAGGTTGTTGTCTTCATTACAAGTTTGTTTTGTCTTGAATCACCACACTTTTGTACATTTCTGAATATCATCAATTCAAAAAATGTGTTTTCTGACAATTCTCTGTTGCCACTACTAAGTTTTTTTCTTCCTTACTATTTCAATTAAGTGTGTAAAGCGATTATCCACTTTGCCTAAGCGTATGTGCTTATGCTTATGTTGTGGGTGTTCCCACTACCATTAGACTGATGTCTGTGGTAATTTCATAGTGAAACCAGGCTTTAACTGAAAATATTGAAAATCAAAATAGCACTGAAAATATGCAAAATATCCATGTACACTAGTGCTTTAACAGTCATTTTAATACAAAACACAAGTTAAATGGTTTTGAGGCCAACTTTATTACATATGCTAATATACATCTCATATGCCCAATATCAGAAACAGTTTTTCCTCTTTACAAATTGACTTCTCATAGCATATGGTTCTTTTATATCAATATTGCACCCCCCTAACAATGGAAGGTCTTTTTATGTTTTTGCAGATACCTAATAATGGTAGAAAATGCCATCAATAATGAAAACAACACCATAATTTGATTTCAATCTATCTTATCTAGAGATTGCTTATTTGGCTACTTTTTCCGCAACCTCGTTCCCAGGGTACTCTCCTGCGAGCTATATAAAGGACATGACGTAATTAGGCTAATAGAACAAACACGTAGTAGTGAATGGTATCGAATGAATATTCCTGATAGTGTCTACTAGATCAAGGCGAAACCGATCAGTTCATGACAACGTTTTCGAGAAAAATTGTATATAAGCTTAGATCTCTCACAAAGTTTACTGCTATGATGAATTTTACACACACAATGTTACGAACAGACGACCTACCACTTCCAGTGTTGTATAAATTGTACGAAATACAAATTGTACAATACACGTTTACCTAGTGTCATTTCTTTGGATTATTCATTTGGATTTTTTGTCCTCGATACTGTCAATCCCCGTCATGTGCAGTTTCCTCGGACATACAACATCGCTTGACAGAGTTGGTTCACAAATTGTTCACAACAAAACTACAAATATTTCAGCAATTGTTGTACAGGAAACCTTCATACAACACCACTTGGTGGAGGCTCTATGTAATCTGGCTGCTTGCTCTCCCCTGAAGATTGATGGCGCGCTTCCTCTTGCATGCTTCTGTATTCCTGAAACTGTAGGAAGGCCTCGACTGCGAACAGAACGAGGCACACGAAACCGAAAAAAGAAGCAGCCCCCGCAGTACTCTTGCTAGTGACACAAAAATCTTTAGCACACGAAGCTGCCAGCGACGAACCGATCAAGAAACCCAAGACTGCTAGAGCACACAGTATTGCATGAATCGCAGGATGGCGGAAAATCCACAGCAGTCTTTCCCATAAGCCAAGTAGATGGATGATCATGTCAATGAGGGCGTTGATAAAGGCGGTCCAAGCAACGAAGTCGAAGAAACCAAATTTCGAACTGCAGCTGCAAGTATTAATGTACGAGACAACCGATGAGCCACAAGCGCCGGCAAGAAGCGTGAAAACCAATTGTCCGCATTTTACCTTCCCTATCAGGGTCTTTGTAATGAATTCTGGCGTGAACTTTATAAAACCGTCCCCTTGTTCAGCCATTTTCGAACAGTGAATCCGTGCGGATATAGGAGAATGGGCACAGGGGTGGGATTGCGTGCCATCCTCGTTTTCAAGTAATAAGCTTCTTTTGTGACGTTTAAGCTCTTAAAAATATTTGTCAAAGTATGTAACCAGATCGAAAGACTACAAAAATAGACACTTAGTGCGGGTGTGTATTTTAATGGGGATGTTTTGTATTATGATGACCCACAGTCTGTTAACAACCCCCCAAAAAAGTCATTTGCTTATATAAATGAAAATGTAAATTGGCCACTGTAACGAGTTAAAAAGCGTTAGCCCTTTGCTCCGAGTCGCAGTCACAGTCGTCCAAACTTCAACACAGTAGCGACTGAAGAGATTCACTGAAAGGATCGAAGCTATGTAGTCGTGCTCGAGAGAAGTTATAGAGGAAGACACAAATCCTAAAAGAAGACGGGCTACTCTCTAAGGCCGCATCACTGCTTACAGACGCTTCTGTTGCCTGTCCTGACGACTCGCTGCTTACCACAAAATGAATTTCATAGCGCTCAAATCCAGCGGTCAATGGAGTACCTAAGGGTATAACCGTTCAAACCGGCCAAACCGCGTGGAAATTCACTACAAGCGAGTTGAGCGGAATAAAACCAAATGTCAGGAAAAATTTTATCAAAGGCGAAGTCTTAAGACGTCTGAGAACTAACTCTCCAAAAGCTTCATTTAATTAAAGAAAACATTACACAATTCAAACGCAGATTATGGGGCGGAGGGTATCCAGATAACCTGATAGACCCGGGAGGTACTCCCCTATATATAGTTATATAGGTATGTGCCGCCCCAAAGGGTATGGTTTTTGAGCCGTTTTGGTCTGAAAACGGGTATAGATTTTTGAAAATTTTGGTCTGAAATTGGGTATGGTTATCGGGGAAACGTTCACGAAAGCTTATAAACTTATTTTTCTTCCCAGCAACCGGGGCGAGTAGCTGGTGAGAAGGATAAAATATTTAATTCCAGCTAAATTTTACCTATTATGCTTAATCACGTACAAGGCCAGGTCTGAAAGTGGGCATGGATTTTTGAGGCCAGGTCTGAAAACGGGTGTGGGAAATGGCATTTTTTGGTCTGAAATTTTGAAATTGGAACATGAAGCAGAGCAGAAAATGTTGTTGAGGTGAGATGGCAGCCAAGTGAACTCAGTTCCATTGGATGGTCTCGACCTCCATAAATGCAATTGGTTCAGCAAGTGAAAAACGCAAGGAGCTGCAAATGATTTCAGTCTTCTTTGGGTCACATTTAGCTTTTAAGATCACTTTTCTTTAGGAAAGCAGCTCTCTGTGAAGGAATACTGCATTAGAATATCAAAAAGCATAAGTGAAGTGCAACAAACTAAACTTTTAACCTTTAAAAGCAGCCAACAGGTTGTCAGGGCAAGTTTAAATCCCAGAAGAAGAGACATTCATGTCTGAATTGGCTAAAAGCTGTGCTTCCATTTAACTGAAAAATAGCTGTGAATACAAGGTTCCTATTGAAACAGATACTTCAAGAGGGCAACGCCCTACGTCAACTTTAACAGTTCATAAAAACTGACAAACAACAATCTAAAAATTCTTTAATAATCTGTAGGGAATACAATACAAAATAGTTAATCTCTTCCTACAATTTCTTTTTCAATCATGAAATGAGTCCTTAAGCCATAAACAGCAATGTTGCAACATGGACTTGCTAAAAAATACAGTTCCTCTACATTATGCACAATACAAAGTGCTTGTCATGCTTTGTTGTTTCCCCAAAGGGTACAGATGAAACAACTATTAGTCATATAGTGTCCACACTGAAGACAGTTTCAAAAAAAAATAATCTGGGACTGTTTATCATGTCACAAGACCTAGACATACCCAGTGACAATACGATAATATTGGTTGTCAAACTTCCTTAACAGCAACACCAAAAGCTGTTTATTACGAGTAGAGTTTACAGTGTCCTACCCTACTTAACTATTAATTTTTTTAATTTTCTGACAACTGTTAAAATCTAACCCTTAATAAACAGACACTTTTAGACCACAACTATTCAGTGTAAAACCTTGATATTAAATTTTTTGATCATTTCATTCTTCACCTTGTCCTTTATATAACAAAATTGATGAGTGTGTGAATGCACACCTTGTTTCAGTGGTGTAAGGGAGCCTTAAAAAACAATAACAATACATTATTCTGATAGAACAGCTCTTAACATGACACAGAGGATACATGTATAACATGGCTGCACAGGGATAAGCAAATTTCTCTTCAATTGTTGAAAAGTATTTCACTTGTGACATTGAGTACAGCAAATGGGTGAAATATTTTTCAGCACAAGAAAACTCCAAACTTGTAACTCCAAGCAACCATTTACTGTCCTACTTATTTTATTAAAACCAATGAAATACCAAATCATTTCAGTTTCGCTTAATAATGTGCACCATAGCAATGGTGATCTTTCAACTGTAAACAAGGCATGTCATTTTCACACGTGAAGACGTCATGTTTTCATGCAAAAGCTCATCTGGTACTTCATTGATGTGCATATAATAAAATACTTTATTCCTTGCCTACATTATGGACTTAAAAATAGTTTCTTCTCCTTCTTTGTCAGTCACTCTACTTTCATTCTTTCACTAGTGGGCTGTTTATCATCTGAATAGTACATCTTTAATATCCTACAAAAGATAAACAGAGTGGGGTTCATAACTCTCAAAGTACTTAGGATTGATAGAACTAGCCAATTATGAGAGACAGAATTGTCATTCACAATTATCGTTAGCGTATTTAGTTAATTAAAAATTACTTACTCAATAAGGTTTTTCTCAATACATTTGTAAATCTAAGAAAGCAGAATTCAAAATGTTGTTGTTGTTGGACTGCGTATTTCTGTCTCATTGCTCTGGGCTAAAATATTTTGCAATTGACCAAGTGGATTTTTTTGCTATCAAAACAGAAAAGTAAAGTTCTTGTTTTGAAATTCAGTAACACACGAGACACACTTTTTAATAACAATTAACAATGAAAAAAGCAATGTTTGTATGTCATCTTAACATCATTAGAAATAAAATGCAGTAAGGTGTAAATGGTTTCATGTGTGAGTTAAATAATAATAGATCTGAATAAAAATGAGGCATTACAGGTGTTCATTAAAAAACATAGAAAAATGCCAAACAAATACTTTTGCATAAACAGAGTCTAAGTGGGTGTTCAGGTCTGATTTTCTTTTACTTTTTTTTCTTTTTCTTGGATTGAAAATTTACTGGCAAGGGCAGATAATGCTATCCCATGGCACATGAATTGCGCATATCGATGGACTTAATAAATGCTGGCCAGTGTATCCAATATATTCTGTGGCACACAGTACTACTTAAAAGCTAAAATCTTTATTTAAGATTTCTCGTCTTACCTCAGCACCAAAACAAAAGCTGACAAAATAAGCTCTTGTTCTGGTGCTGAGGTAAGACAAAAAAATCTTCAATTAAGAATTTAGATTTTTACTGAGAAGCAGATCAGACTCGAGAAAATGGAGCCTTAAAATTGAAATGAGAGCGTTTTTCTCTTCAAGTGCAAGCCCTAAAAGATACTTTGACAGCTAAAACCAGGGGTATTCCATCCTTAATATCATGGGTGACAAATTACTCCTTAATTTTGGCGCGAAATTTCAGCCGTAATTTATAATTTCACATGTGAAATTATAAAATTGCTATGGCAACGCTTCTGTAACCCAGGATTGTGATCGTAATTTGTCACCCATGATATTAAAAGGTAACCAAATGGTATACTCATGAAATTAGGAAATAATTTCACTTGCGTTTTGTCAAAATTCTAATAATTTCCCTCGCCTAAAGGCTTGGGAAATTATTAGAATTTTGACAAAACGCGCGTGAAATTATTTCCTAATTTCACTC
>Ga0126337_10003237_pt1 | contig 10606 bp, 11 predicted proteins | sample DipCmetagenome_FD_92527 | JGI IMG/M metagenome (GOLD analysis project Ga0126337, IMG submission 92527) | Coral microbial communities from La Bocana,Puerto Morelos, Mexico - Diploria C A metagenome | ecosystem: Host-associated > Invertebrates > Cnidaria > Coral | place: La Bocana,Puerto Morelos... | reverse complement strand
CAATAATATATATTATATATATATTTTTAAAAATATATAATTAAATATAATAAAAATCATATAAATTTATTAATATAATTATAAATTTTAAAAAAAAAATATTAATAAAAAATCAAAGAAAAACCTATAAATGCGTGTGTTTTCTCACATCAATGAATAGATCTCATATCAATGCAATGGCACACCGATTTTACTGATCTCACATCAATGGGGCAGATCTCAGCTCATCCCAATGGCACACCGTAGGAAACCAAATCAGATTTGGTGAACGATGCAATACCAATATCTACAATTCCCTTGGGATTTGTTATTCAAGAATATAAAAAAGTATCATGCTTCAGATTTGTATATCTGTCCTTCTGCAACGGATACTGGGAAGTCCATTATATCAGAATCAAACAATATCACTGCAAATATCACCAGCTCTGAGCAGAAACAATCAAGCACGGGCGCTCGGGACTTCCCTTTTGATCACTCAAACGGTATAGGCAGGCGGTCCAGTGTTGCAACAGTAAGAGCACGGATACGTGAATTTTTGGGTGTATTGTGCCTGGCCGCCAGCATACCATGTGGCGAAGGCACGCAGTGGAGACTCACCAGAGACATCTTGTGGTGCCAGGTCGTCAAAAGAACAGTGCCGGACACAGCCTCGGAGTAAGAGGATTGGTGGCCAAGCTGAAAACTTGACTCTACCAGCGCTGTTTGTGCAGATCCAAGGGACTATCCAAAAAATAACCATGAGGAGATTGCAACGTCTTCTCCAAAGAATTGGAGAGATTGCCTGCACTTCTCAGAATTGTAAACTCGGTACAAACTCCAACTTTCAAAATTCTGCCAGACAAGAATTGAGGGTAGGATGAGTAGCCATCTTTAACTTCAATTCCATTTCATACAGTGATGTTCGTGTATGTATATATTTGTATACAGCTGTATATATATCTATATGTATATATATATATGTACGATATACGCTTCGTCATATCATTGTCTTCCCAACTTTGAGCCCTTTCAACCATCAAATCTCCCGGTCTTTTTTGGGGCACCTGCGTATTCTTTCACACAAGCAGCAGTCCAACGACATAAATGTGACATCTCACAGCCCTGCTGGTCAGCATCAAAACGACTTTGAAAAGCAAAGAGAGGCGTTTTCCTCGGAATCGCCAGGTCTGTTCACCTATGAACCCAGAGGTTTCTCCACAAAATTCATTGGGGAGAACTGCTGCTTTTCTTGAAACATTGCGGAGGATATGGAAGAATTTTCCAAAGTTTGGGAGAAGATGTTGTGAGAATCCTTTTCGTGCCCAACACAAGAATGAAGTAGCTGCCACGTGATTAACGCTTGCAAAGCCAGTGAGTCCATAGATTGTTTGATATGTTTTGCCATCAATCTTGGATTCCAGCATCAGCTTCATAACGCCCGGATTGTCCAAGCATCAAATAGCTGGAGATCACGTTGCCAATCAAACACTTCTCCTCTGCTCCCGGAAAGTTTTGAACACACTCCTGGTCTGCAAGGCAAAAACGGAATCTTCAAAGGTTGCCAAAATGGCCGAGCTAGCTCTTCGAAAAGAAATTCTACCTGTATCAGCATAGGTATGTACATGCGCATACAAGTCTATATATATATATATATAATATATATATATACACCCGCGTATACTGTATGTATATAATTATAATATATAATAACATTATGAACTTGCACGAGATCAGTGCTTTTGGCCACAGGAAGTGTGCACACCATCCTTTTTATATCCCCAGACGCAGAAGTGTGCATAACTCACGGCCCGAGGAATTGAGGTGAAAAAGTGTGAATATTTGCATTCTGAAAATCCTGTCCTCTATGCCTCTATACATACATATTGATCATATTGGCTGCATATGACATATGAAAGTGATTTTGGCTATTAGAGAAACCCCAGGCCCTCAGTCTCAGTATTGCAGTGTGCCCACCTGTGCACAAACGGCCGTGTGAAGTTACCACTGCAAAATGCTGAAAGTGAAATGCAATATAAGCAACCAAGCGCCATCAGCACTGTTTTCATCCATTCCGGTGATAAGAAGTGATGGTCACTGCACCGAAACAAAAACACGACGCCAGTCAAGTGCAGCGGGCTAAGGTAACCGCAACAATTGGAATACCTTAAGCGGCAAAACGATTGATGATGATGATTATGATGATGGGAATACCGAATATTTGACAACGATGATGTCTAATCATGTTCAAAATAAGCGCATGGCCCTCGCAACTGACACATGGGATCAAATAATTTGCCACCTGCATTTTTTCAGTGGCATGAACTTCTCGGCCCCAAGAAATCGCTTGGTCACTTTCCAAGCTGCCCCAGCCCCAAGGCAAGGAAAACACTAGTTTGCTTTCCTTCCCCTTGCTTGCTTTGCATATGCCTTCCTGATTCTTCCAAAAACGAAACTGCAGAACCGACTATATCTACTATCTACTATCTACTATATATATATATATATTAAAATTATATATTTTCCTAATGTTAATTTCTATCGCGAAAAAACTCATCCCAGGGCCCAGGGCCCATTCTATCTCTATTTCTGGCAGTGCGTCTAATTTTTGCGCATGTATGATATGTCCACGTTACGTTACGTCGACATTGTTGCCACTGCCATTGTTTCAACAAGGCTGCGATGCAAGCTACCCCTAACATCCCATAGCTACCACTACTACCCGCTTCATTCGGCTTCAGAAGCAGATCCAGAAATGCCAAGACCAGACGGTGAAAAGAACTTGGCGATGTGCTGAGATTTCCTCAAAGACAAGGGGCAGCAGCAGCGACGGGAGAGATAACATATCTGAAATGTAATGACATGTACTAAAAGCTGGCGCATCATCAACTCGCGATCCAAAGGTCATATCACCTAGCGGCCTGGTGCCACAATATGGCACAATGTCACAGAAGAAATACTTGAAATACACTTACACTACAATTTGTCATGAATGAACCATCACGCGCCGGATCACTAATGACTGCAACCCAAGCTTCACAGGCCCGGGCAACTTTAAACTCTCCTCATCGGCTGCATTTCTCTTATGTCCCTTCTTCTTGGTAGCTCCTCCCGCTTCCTCAGCTATCTTCAACTTGCTGGCCGCAGATTGACCTGAGGTGTTTTCAGCCTTGCGCTTTGCGGCTGGTTTCTCTGGCACTGTCGGTTTCTCTTTTTTGTCTTTCCTGTCTTTCTTCTCCTTTTTATCCTTTTTATCATGTTTCTCCGGCTTAGCACTCATCTTCTCCTGGTGCTTCTTGTTCTCTGCTCCTGTCTTAGGCTTTTCCTTTTTCTCCTTCTTGGATGGTGCGATGGCAGGCTTGTCCTGCTGCAAATCATCACTTGGCTTCACATCTTTTTCTCCGTCTTTTTGAGGTGGTTGCTCTTCCTCCTTTTCCTTCTCTAGCTCGATGGTTGCCTCTGCTGGCACAGCTACCTCCGCCTGCTTGGCAATCTCCGTTTGTTCTCCTTCCCCTTCAACCTTTTCTTCTGCAGCTACGACCACCTTCGTGTCGATCTCAGTTTGTTGTCCTTCCACTTCGGGCTTATCTTCATTCTTCTGGCCCTCTGCAGCCGTGGCAGCATCCTTTTGTTCTCTTTCCTCGTCAGGCTTGTTTTCATTCTGTTCTGGTTCTGCAAGTTGTGTCATCGTCTGGTCCTTGGCCTCAATCTTTGGTGCTGCAGCTTCGACCACCTGCATGTCGACATCATTTTGTTCTCGTTCCTCTTCAGGCTTCTTTTCATTCTGTTCTGCTTCTGCAGGTTGTGTCATCCTCTGGTCCTTGCCCTCAATCTCTGGTGCTGCAGCTTCGACCACCTGCATGTCGTCATCATTTTGTTCTCGTTCCTCTTCAGGCTTCTTTTCATTCTGTTCTGGTTCTGCAGGTTGTGTCATCGTCTGGTCCTTGCCCTCAATCTCTGGTGCTGCAGCTTCGACCACCCGCATGTCATCCTCCTTTTGTTTTCTTTCCTTTTCATCCTTCAGTTCTGCAGCTACCTCAGTCTGCTTTAGGTCTGTCTTCTCTTCAGGCACGTCTGCAAGCAAATCTCTAACTGCGTCAAAGTCCTCGCCATCTTCATCTAGACCCTCTTCTTCACTTTCGTCCCCGACGTAGTCGAGCAATGCTTGTGATACTGGCTTTGGTACAACCTGATCGCTGGGAACTATAAAGGCGGATAATCAACAAAAGTTCAATACTTCAAATTCACATGCACCCGTCAAGAATCAAGAGATCCATGTTTTACTCAGTTGTTTTGGTCTGTCTACATTAAGCGCCACAATATCCGTCGGATATAGTTTATCACCGACGGGGTCTGAGATGGCCAAGCAAAAATACCAGTTTGCAAAAATGAAGGCATTGAAAGTAAACACCCCTGCAGCAACCTTCCATTTCACCCAAGCCCAAGGATAGCACCTGCTTCATTGCAATCCGATAGGCTTTCGAAGATACGGAATCCATGAAAGGGCAATAGACTTTCAGAGCCAGGCTAACATCGTTTATGGCCTTCTCGCAGATAAGGGAACCACCAGGGATGAAAAGAACATCACCGACTTTAAGATGAATTGCCCTCAATGATGGAAACGATAGCGCATCCGGGACCGTGTGGAGTTCCATGGTGGCAAAGAGGTCACGAACTTCACTCCTCGTCATTCATTATTGCAAAAATCCACACAATGCAATCAACACAAACCATGGCGCAAAATGCAAAAAGAAGACCCTGCCTTAATTTGTTTGGTGTCCGGAACCCAAACCATCCCAAACCCATTCTGTGCCACATTGGACTAAAAGCTATTTGCAACCAAAATGCAAATCATTGGAATTGTAGAACTTGCAAGCATCGGCAATGTTGCAGCAAATCAGAAGCTTGCCACCAGTGGCCTCGCCAGCGGCGATAAAGGACCAAGCTTAACAAAGAACTGTGGAGGCAATCGACATGTGAGGTGAAATAAAGGCCTGCACTGCCGCACTGCACTGCAATTATTGCAATTACTTGCGTAAACTTGCCTCGACATCACATTCCATTAGTCTGACAGACACTACACTTTTGCCAAGTAGCTTGGGCTCTCATTGTTGGGAAAGCTTGTGAGTCCAGCCCGCGATAGCTCTTATCCGCTTTCGACCCAGCAATCTCAGCAGACATGCAACACAGGAGGCACTGAACCAACTACATAAGTTGACCCAGTGAGCTCTCAAGAGAGTGACACTGACTAAAGTTCAGCAATAATAGAAAACATGGTAACACGGGACACGAGTCTTCATTGTAGCAGCTTCCCACCAGCAAAACAATGTCCCCATTAGCCCATCGGCCCCATTATGTCATTATGTCAAATCAATATTTGTTTCAAATTCACAATCCTTAAAAGTTAGAGTCATGGAACACTCAGCTCCTGCAGCTCCAATGCAGACTCTGGCAGATCACACTTGAACTTCGCCCAAGACGGGGGCACGAACGATTGCCGCAAGTTCTCCGAAATAGCTTTCACATCGTCATTCTTGAAAGGTGCCCTTAGCGATCTGAATGATCTGAACGTCATTTTGGAAACTTTGAAACTTAATTCTGATACAGTATTGACAAGAATGCAACATAATGCAACAAAATGTAAATGAAATGAAACCGACTCGACACATGTTTCAAGTTTCAAGATTTCAAGACCAAGCATTGCATTCACATCGTCGTCCACAACAATGGTCTTACTTTTGCAAACAAGAACACAATGAAGAATCCACCGTTCTGAGATTCTCGGCTGGGTATGTGTCTCTAACTGCAAGAGTACTTTGATACAAAAAACATGATGGAGACCGATGGATGGGAGCACCATATTTAAAAAGCCAAACGACGCTGACCTATCGTCTTTAGAATTTTCCATCAGCTTCCGAAATTGGGCCAGCGCCGAGTCAAGCACCTTCTTTTTGGTGTCGTCGCCACCACACAAGTTGCGCAGGGTGTGCCTCCCTGAGCCTGCACAACAAGTCATCAGTAATAAAGTGAGTAATAGCTGTTTTGAATTTACTATAAAACACTAAACACACGACACACAATGCAATTCCAGTACGAGTAAGAAGCTAATATCTTATTCTATTTCGTCTATTTCTTACTATATCAATATCTTGTCAAATAAAATTCAAGTAAAAGGCACTAATGACTAGTGACTAATCCTCCCAAGCAACGGAATACAAATGGCTCCGATGGTAGGATGTCGTTTGCATTATCCATGGATGAGATCACCGTCATAGGGCGATTCGTTGAGATTTGCTTCCACGATCGAATGGCAGCTGGATCGTTGGGATCAATGTTCCGATTTCCAGGGCGGCCTTTCCTTGTAGAATCAGAATGTCTGAAAGAAAGAAAGAAAGAAAGGAAGGATTAAGTTTTTCCAGCCCCTTCGACTCTACGCAAGCACAAATATAAGCTTCATTCATTGCCATAATTACATCAACTGTTTCAACCAAAACGTTCAAAGACAAATATAACCAATGACAACAGGTGTTTCGTGAGGACAGGTTTGGCTTGCCCCTTCAATCAAGGCACAGTGTTCCTGGAGTGTCAACGACTGACATTGCAGCTTTCCGAGCTTCAAATGCCTCCTTTGCCCTCTTGAGAGCCTGCCATTCCATCATATTCCATCAATACAGTCAGAGGTTTGGAGTTTGGAGTGTTGAATTTGAAAAAAAAACTTCTCATGAGAACTGCAAGGCAGACAGGGCAGAAAACCAATTGTCCTTAAAGTCACAGTTGACAATGGCAGCACGCCCAGTTACTTGCGAACCAAACAAAATCTTTAGCTGAACGCTGCAGGATGAAGATTCAATTGTAAATGTGCAAGGATGAGGCCTGAGCCGGAGCCCCAAAAACTGCGCCCACCTCTCGCCTTCTCCATGGATTCAAAGTCCTTTATAGCCCGCTTCAACGATGCTGCCAAAGCCTTCACTTCGGTGCATATATCCTTGATTTCCTGCTCAAATCAAAGGTCAAGAAGTCTTAAGTACTTGCCATGCTGTCCATACCCACTTGCATGAAGTTGATTTGACTCTGGCTAAGTGATGCAGCCACAAACGCCCTTACCAACGTTGTCAAACAGTAACAGTCGGAGTCCTTCTTGCGCTCATCAATGTCTTCTTTGGTCTCGCTCTTGATAAACAAGTCTTTCATGGGGAGAACGGATGGAAACTTGTCAATATTTGGGCATGTTTTCTTAATGTAAGTATCAGCCGGGTGAGGGCCATCAGCCTCCTCAAGAAGCGCCGTGATTTTGAGTGACGCTGCTTCTTCTTGACTGATGCCATCACCCTCAGCTTCCTCAGCAAGCCGGGATATACGTAACAAGAAGCTTCTTCATCTTCTGACCTCTGAACAATACCGTGTACCTAGCTCTAGCCCATGGCCCATGGCTTACAAGGTTTGCAATTTGCAATGAATGATTCACTGTGACTGTGACTGTGACTGGACTGTAATTGTTTTTGTTTGTCGAACGAAATGTCAAGATGTCAGTCAGAACCTTTCCTCCTAACTACCTCCACTCCACCCTTCACAAATTGCAGGCCTCGACAGATGGAACAAATAGTTGCTGCAATACCTTGTGCCGGTAGTCAATGACCATGATGCATTTCAAGGCCCCAGCCTTTTCCTCCAACCCAAGACTGGGGTCTGTAAAGCGGTCAATGGTCCTAAGATAGCGAAGCAGCTGGACTGACTGTCAAAGTACAACAGATTCACTCATCGACTAGCAAACTTGCAGCAGTGTTCAAAGTAGCCTTAAACTCCGCCCTGATCTGAACCAAAGTCAAGTTCATGTTTGAATGTGCTAGTTTTTATCCTTTTCGATCAAGCACGTGGCATGAAATTGCAAGAGATCTCTAAAATGGTGCCAGCCATCTTTGCGCTGACTAGATGCACTCCTTTCGCCTTGAGATCTTCGCACTTCTCGAACAGTCCCTGGTTATCTTGGAAAAATGCATCAAACTTGGCCTTAGCATCCTCCAAAGTAGACTTTGATTGTCGGATCTGGGAAAGAAGTGTGGTTTCTGCTCGGGTGCGTAAAAGGCCCATGTCTGCAAGACCACCACCAGCACCACCACCGCCGCCGCCTGACTTACCCCCCTTAGAGTTGCGGCCCTTGGTCTGGCGGTTGCGGCCCTTGTTCTCTTTTTGGCCATCGATTGGTGCTATGAATGCCTGTGGCGCGGGTATAGCTGACATTAACTGATTAACTCATTAACATTCCAAATTCCAAATCTGTCTGTTGGCAATTTTTGGCAACACCACAAACAAAACTACCCCCCAGGAAAGAAGAATGCAATCAATGGCGGGCCTCGTCCTTCGACAGATCCCCAAAGGTGCTCATTTTGAAGAACTCGTCATCAGCATCCATCTTCAGCGTAAGAACTCTCTTGTCCATGGCAATCTCAGATTCATGTTGATTGGTCAATGTCGATTATATAAAAATACTTGACATGTAACATCAGAGCACGGTAAAGCAATTCCAACCCACCCGAACCAAAAGCAAATATTATAATGCAAGACACGAGAGCATTGTTGTCAGGATTTTCCAGGCGAAAAGACTTGTCCGATACCTTCTCTTGGAAAAGCTGCTGGAACTTCTCCTTTGTCCGTGACTTCGTTGGCACCCACAAGTGATCCCTTTGTTCCCACACACCGGTCTTAGGGTTCCTCACTTCGAAGCTTTCAACCTCCAACAATTTCTGATCCCGATTCCATGCTGCGATTGCTTCGGGCTCAGACAATCGTTCTGTGGGTGGCAGCTCAGTGGTCATGAAATGGAGATAACGTGCAAAGTCCATGGCCTCAAATCCAGAGGCTAGTTTTTCACCTTGAACCTCTCCCTTTCTTTCAGTGTATGTGGCCAAATTGAATCGTTTCCTGGTCGCCTCTCGCTTTCCTCAAGCAGAGTAGCGAGGAAAGGTGGAACATAACTCGCAATGCGTGATGTCTGCAGTCTGCATGATCAAAATCTTTACATTAATTTACCATCAACACCACCACGACATGACACTGTCAAAGATGAATATGAACTTCATATCAACCCACATATTAAAGAAAAGGCCAGCGAACCAGGTACAGGAATCGCACAAACGCAAGCTGTCTACACATGCAACAAAGTATCCGCCGCTAGTCGCTTGGGTGGAGTTCCCTTTCTTTTGGACATCAGCAGCTGGTTCATCCTTGACCTTTGGGACCAGGTTGCCGACTGTCTCACTTCCCAAGAGCCTGCAGTCATCCTCCGACAAGTTGGTCATGATCTGCTGGTAGCGAAGGATATTTGTAGCCTTCCTTAAAGAAGAAAACACATCTCTCAGACTCTCAGACTCAGGCTCTCAGTCTAAGTCTAACTGTGAAACCTCATGAAGTAGTTTGAAGGTACATACGACATACGGTAAAGTTGAATCAGGTTCACCAAGGAGTTGTACCGTGTTTTCATGCAAAGCCATCCTGCGCAATACTCAACAACTTTGCAAACGGAGAATCAAACCATGAAACCACGCGCGTATCCCTGCGTCCGGGTTCTGACGCACCACATTGCGTACTTTCTTGCTGCACTTGGGACAATGATCTTTAGCCTTGTTTGAATGAACGGCGCAAGTTTTAGATGCGGCAAACCGTACGAACATGTGTGTGTGTGTGTTCGAGTTCGACCACTTGAATTTACTACACTCCCTGATCTTTGTCAAATAGGATCTAACTTCCACTTTTCAGGATTTCTTTGTACTGTGACTGTGCCGTGCCTTTCAAAATTTTGGGATGTACAAAGCTAGCAGCCATTCATACAGAACTGACTTGGACTCGACCAAATTTCTCAGTCCAAAGACTCTTGTCACATTTTTACCTGCTTGGTGAAAGTCTTCCTCCACGTAGTCCTGATCGCAGCCAAGACATTTAAGATTGCCTTCGCCGCCGCCTTCGATTGGATCTGCCGCCGCCATTGCTAATGAAATCAAAAGCAAGTTTACAGCACGTTCTTCCTGCAAATGTGGCCAACTGGAATCATATGAATGCTTTCACCTTGATGCGGCGAACATGACATGATGATGTTTGCTACCTGGTAGCCACAGGTTCTTCGGCGGCTAGGCATGCACCAAACATCATCAGACTATCTTGCAAATGTCCAGTACCTAACTTGAGACATGCAAATTTCCGTTTGTCTCATTGTCCCAGTCATTCTTAAATTATTCAATATACACAAAATGCAAAGCATTTCAAATACTGACTTAGTGTATTAATGTATCCTTGTATTTACAATTGATCTTCACTGAAGACTCATGGGCTTGTGGAAACAGCCAATGAGCGAGCCTGGAAATGCTGTAGGAATCTCCGCCTGGCCCAGTCTGACTGTTTGAGTCGGAATTACAACCGAAAAGGTTATTCGTCATTGCTTCTGAACCTCTCCCTCAACCTTCAGAAAATGCAAGGCAACCCTTCAACCCATCAATCAATCTTTTCAAATCTCATTCAAGATGAACACTCTAAATTGAAATTGAAATTAAAATCTGGAATCATCATGGCCCACATTGCACGGATTTGCTTTGTACTCAAGTCAATGCATCAAACTAAAGTTGGTCGGCGTCGGCGTCGT
>Ga0126337_10003235_pt1 | contig 10610 bp, 16 predicted proteins | sample DipCmetagenome_FD_92527 | JGI IMG/M metagenome (GOLD analysis project Ga0126337, IMG submission 92527) | Coral microbial communities from La Bocana,Puerto Morelos, Mexico - Diploria C A metagenome | ecosystem: Host-associated > Invertebrates > Cnidaria > Coral | place: La Bocana,Puerto Morelos... | reverse complement strand
GTTTTTTTTTCTCAGCAGTCTTGGGAGAATGTTGTGCCCAAGGGTTTCCTCCACGGGATTGGTTTTTCGGTTTCTTTGTTTTTTTGGTTTCTTTGTTTTTTGGTTTTCTTCGATTTTTTTTGTTTTTAGACTCGGAAGCTTTCGTCGGCTACAGGGCTGAGAAAAAAAACGCAAAAACTCGAAGAAAACCAAAAAAACAAAGAAACCAAAAAAACCAAAGTCTTGGGAGAAATGTTGTGCCCAAGGGTTTCCTCCAGGGGATTGGTTTTTTTGGTTTCTTTGGTTTTTTTTTGGTTTCTTTGGTTTTTTTGGTTTCTTTGTTTTTTTGGTTTTCTTCGAGTTTTTTAGGTTTTTAGACTCGCAAGCTTTCATCGGCTACAGGGCCGAAAAAAAAACTCGAAGAAAACCAAAAAAACCAAAGAAACCAAAAAACAAAGTCTTGGGAGAAATGTTGTGCCCAAGGGTTTCCTCCACGGGATTGGTTTTTCGGTTTCTTTGTTTTTTTGGTTTCTTTGTTTTTTTGGTTTTCTTCGAGTTTTTTTGGTTTTTAGACTCGGAAGCTTTCGTCGGCTACAGGGCGAGGAAAAAAACCAAAGAAACCAAAAAAACCAAAGTCTTGGGAGAAATGTTGTTCCCAAAGGTTTCCTCCAGGGGATTGGTTTTTTTGTTTTTTTTGTTTTTTTTGGTTTTCTTCGAGTTTTTGTGGTTTTTGATTTTTGAATGTGTGTGGCATTTCTCCGAGATAATAACCAAAACCTACATATTTTGGTGTTACAATAACTAAAAGAACCATTTTTGGGCGGTACAAAAACCAAAGCCGCCATTTCAACTGAAAGGGCCCTCTGTGAGCAACAAAACCCCAAATAACTACAGTGTGGAAATTACACGGGCGCACAGGCTCCCTTTCAGCAGAAAAGGAACAGATGATTAAAAAAGTTGGAGAACGTGCAAAAAACTAGAAACGGGAAGACGCAAGAATGAGGGTTCGCCAGGCATTGTTCAATGAAACCCCCAGGAGCCCAGTAAGTCCTCTTGCTGTTTTGGAAGAGCGTCGCTTCAACCAAGTGATGATCAAGAAAGAGGGTCATGAAAACGAGGTTGAACAGGTTTTCAAGAGAGCCAGGATCTTCAGCCGACTGGTCGCTCAATCTTCAGGTGGATGTATTGACTTGGATGACCACGATTGAAAAGAAAATGAAAGCCTACAGGCAAGCACATCTTCCGCCGTACCTGAACCATCTGTGGCTGCAGCTTCCATCCGTCCAATCCCAAATCCAGGCTGGGATGTCAACAGTGGAGATGAAGAAGCGCTCAGACATGGTAACGGTCTGGATTTTGAAGAGTGAAGGGCGGTGAGAATCAAGTATTTCAGCTAGAACACAACACATCTGAATGTGCATAGCTGATTTGCGAAGGACGAAGTGTTACAGATTTTCTTGACCACGCCACACCATGTAGTAGGAGGGACGTCTTGGTAGCGGGCAGTTGTATAAAAGCGTACAAAGCATAAGGTAGCGGTACTGTAAATAGTGTATTTGAAGGATTTGCCACACAATGGGCTTCGAGGTTAAAGATGGAGACATGATGCAACACTGCAAGCGTGTGCTACTGCATTAGTCAAATACTGTCATATCTTGAAATTTGCATCTGTTTTTTGAATCTGCAATTCATCGCCGCTTTGACTCTAAAACAGGGACGTTCTGTAGAAATTATAGGGACGACGGTCTACAAGAGACCTGCGCCTGTTGGGACGGCTCATGCAAAGACCTGCTTCCAAAAAGAGTGCCAATGTGAACACTCCTGCTCAACTTCTATTCTATTGAAACAGTGCTCAATTTGCCATGGGCATTTGGTAAATCGCATTGATGAAGATCCAATCGAATGTACTATTGGGGGGTCCGAATCCTTCGAAGCCATTGCAACTTATCGGAAGATTTGCAGTGGCAAGACTTGCAGAGCCACTCATAGGGCTAATTTTGCTCATCAAGATGGAGTCAAAAAGAGTACCTTGTCTTTAATGATTTGGAAATGGACTCACCATGCACTACCTCAGAATGACGTTCTATCGATTCTTGCGGGGTAACCTTGCCCCGAAAAAAGGAAACATCTGTCAGACCTATCCACCCAGAGAAGATTGCGCCCTTCCATTGGATCAACCTTCTTCCCATTTGAAATTCAATCATGCTCCCTTCCTTTTCCATCCTTCTGGCCCTGCGTGAGAAAAAAGCAGAAAAACAGGAAATACCTATGGCCGGTGGTGTGGGACGGCGCGCGCGGAGAGGCATCTGGAAGGAACAACCAATTCCAACAAAAAACATGTCAGAAAAACATTGAAGTCCAGTCCACTGCGCTTTCATCTTGCTTTTGGGGCTTACAGCAAAGCAAAGTGAACAATTTGTCCAGGATCAGGTTTGCAGGTGCTTTCAAGCAGGAAGAAATTAATACGAAATAAGTTTCAACCATGTATATGTTGTTTTTTTCGGCCCTTTGCGACATTTTGTTCCATACCTGTTTGACTTCGAAACAGGTCCACCCACTAGCTGCGCCAGAGCCATGCCACCAAGAAAAAGACCAGCAACAAATACTGCTGAAAAGGAAGACAAAGACGAAGAGATACCACCAAACCAGTTGGCTTTACAAAAGAACAGCCAATCAGCAGAGTCAGAAGAAGAAGAGAAACCAAAGAAAGTTGAAAAACCAACACCAGAGGAGACACCAAAGCCAGAGAAGAAGGATAAGAAAGCTGCAAGTCAGACACAAAAGAGACCAGCAAAGAAAGTAAAGCCAGTGAAGAAAGGCAAACAGAAGACCAAACCAGACAGGGAAGCTCTTTGCCCAAGGTTTGTACCAAACCCTTTTCCGACACTTTTGCCTCCAAAAACATTAGGATAAGACTGGGACTACTTCTTCACTTGTCAGGTCCCAAAGGGAAAGCAAAAGCAAAGGCAAAGGCGAAGACAATGAAAGAACAGGCTCAGTCTTGGAGGGAGATTGGTAGAAGTTCAACTGCTCAACAAGAAGAAGGTCAGGAAGGAGAAGAGGAAGAGAACAAAGATGATGACCCTGAAGTTGGAGTAGAACACAGAAGTTGTGGAAAAGCGCGGAAGTATTCAAGGATGCTTGCTAAGGGAGAGATTCCTGAAGATATCAGAAGGCTGTTTGAGGAAGGCAGTCAGAGTGGCAAGTCACAAAGGCTGCTCAGAACAGAGCTCGTCAACAGGATGTTCAAAGTTGACAAGGATGGTCAGTATGTGTTTTGCACACTCACCTGAGTTCAAAAGTTGGAGAAACCAAGTTTCCCACAGCAGAGTCAGTGGGGGTCCCATACTCCATAATGCTTCGGCAAGTTTTCCAAGGCAATGAGCAAGCAATATTGCAAGCACAGAGAAGGGGAGATATCTACGAAAGTGAAGGCATGGTTCCACCATAGAAAGGTCTCAGCAGGAAGGACAAAGACAAGGACTGATGAGCTAGAGGTGGCAGGAGGAGCTGTAGAATTGAAAGTCGATGAGTTCAGTGAGATGAACAAATGGCTGGGAACAAGGGACTGGAGCAAGTTTGGAAACAGCACGCTTACAGCAGCAGAAGAAGACAAGGTTGAGAAGGACGCAAAACGACAGCAACTTTGCTTACAGGATGTTCAGCAGCCAGGAAGCTTCAACCCAGGAGGAGCAAGCAGCAATGCAAGACCCCCAAAGACAGTGACACTAGCATGCGAGAAAGTGCTGCCTACAGTCGACTCCACAGAGATTGCAGCAAGATGGTGGCTAAAGTCAGAGGAGGTGATCCAGAGTTGGTGACAAAGATCAAGGAGACCATGACTAAGCTGACAAACAATTTGGGGCAGTTGTCAGATTGCCAAATGTGGGAAGAGGTACCAGGTTCAGAAGGCAATGAACAAAGTAAAGTAGAAAGTTGCTTGGCTGCCATTGCCCAGTCTACAGACGTGCAAATGAAAGCTTGGAGCAGCTCAAGGCTTTGTGTAAGGCCAGAGGTCTTTGAAAACAATTGCCTGCAGAGCTGAAGTTCTGAGCTCAGGAAAATGAATGTTCAAGTTTGTTTCACTTTGGTGTTTCTTAGACTTGAAAGCATCTGGAGCACAGAGAGTAGGCTGACAGCAAAGACAACAGCGGCTGAAGTGTTGGGTAAGACAGCCACACACAGTGGGAAAAAGTTCATTGCAATGCCTGCTATGTCTGAAGCCATGGGATTACTTGTGCGTTGACTAGGATTACTTCAAGGTTTTGAGGATTACTTGAATAGGATTACTTGGTAAGATTATTTCTGTGCCTGGCTGTAAGTTTTTACCTTTGCAGTGACATTTGCAGAAATTTGCAGTCTCAACTTGTTTTGTTCTTAGGATTACCACAAAGCAAACACAGTATTTTTTTCAGCAGAAGACAAATTTCAACGTCCCATTTGTTTGCAAACAACTTGCCCACATTGCGTCGAATCAGTGCAAGGAAGCCATGGATGAGCCTCCTAAGAAAAGACGAAAGGGTGGCTAGCAACAAAAATTGCTGCAGCCCAGGCTGAGCAAGACACAACAGACCCTGCAAAGATTGCTTCCAACAAGCCTTCCCTTTTAGGCCAATACTTGCAAGAACAATGGGCTTGGGGTAGGTTCAGCCCACAGAAGTCCAGCATATTTCTTCTTTGGCAAAGAAAGACATGGAATCCGCAGGTGTCAGCAATCCACAAAGGATGCTGCAAAACTTGGCAAGCATGGGGAGTGATGGCCAACATGCTTACAATGTCCACAGAGATTTGATAGCTTTGACAAAGGATACAACACAGTTGCCGCAACCCTTGCATGTCCACATGCCTCTGAAAACGAAAGCCAAGGTTGCCCTCCAAGCCGTCGTGCTCCCCCAATTGGTTTTCCATTCTCTCTGGGTCCACTACAAGGACTATTGGGATAGATGCTTTTTACCAAATGGTACAGCTGGCTTGCTTCATTTTTGGAACCATTTCGAAAACCCACCCCAGCATGAATGGGCATTGCCTGTGCTCCAAACCGAACTGGGAAAATTCAACTGTACCACTAGGGCTTCATGGTGATTCTGAGCCCACTGTTGGGTGTGGCAAGGTTTGGACAAAACCCTTGCAAGCCTATTCTTGGATTTGTTTAATTAGCAGGGGAAGCGCGCAGCAAAGAAGTGTCTTTATTTGGGGGGTGCCTTCACATTTGTTTGGAGTAGAGCTTTGGGTTCTTCTGTCTTTGTGTTTGTTTTATAGGATTACTTGTCTTTGTCTTTAATAGGATTACTTGGGTAAAAACACTATCCTTTTTCCAATGTATTTGAGCAACTCATCCAACCTGGCAACAATGAGGGTGGCACACTGCACCTCTTTTTCAAAGTTTTGAGCTGTGGGTTCAAAGGTGCATTGATTGCCTTACAAGGTGACCTGGAATTTTTTGCTTCTGCCATGGACTTGCCTAGGTGGAATGTGAACAAAGGAGGGTGTCCAGTGTGCAAACGTGTGCGACATGGTCCTGACATTTGGTTTGTTTTCAATGACCCTTCAAGAATCTTGCATTTGGAATGGGTTCCGGCTGAATGGATTTCATGGCCATCCAGATCGACATGCAATAGTTTTACCATCCCCTCCTTGACAGCAAGCAATATCATGCTCGACTATTTGCATCTCAAGTACCTTGGCAGTGACCAGTACCAGTATGGAGGACTCTTCTATTACATGACTTTTTTCTTGCTGCCTCAACAGCCCAAAGACAATTTGGCATATTTGTGGAGCAGGATGCAGTATTGGTACAAGCAGCTCAGAGTCACACACAAATACCACCACTTCAATAGGCTGACCATGTTTGTCAGAAAAAAAGTATACCCCCAAAATTGAGGGGTAGAGGGGCTGAGGTCATGGGTTTCTGCAAAGTTTTGGTGAAGATTTGGGAAGAGAACTACAACAAGAATATTGAATCTCACAGGATGATATCCGCTATGCTCAGAGCCAATGCGCGCATGGAGAAGTTATTTTGGAAGTTTGCAAAGATGAAACATGTTTGCCAGCAGAGGAAGCCACGCAATTTGTGGATGCTGCTTTCCAGATGGCCCACCTTAAACCATGTGGTCTTTGATTGTTTCAAGCATGAAGCTGACATGAAAGGTAGTTTCACTGTTACAATGAAATTGCATTTGATATTGCATGTTGCTCTCCAAGCACATAAAATCTCCCCAAGGTTGACATGGAATTTTACAGGTGCTCAAGAGACTTGGGCAAAATTGTGTGAGAGTTGCCAGCCAGAAGATGCAACATCAAAGATGTTGCAACACTGGAGATTTGCCACGCATTAGAAGCTCACAGAAGGCTAGAAAAAAGAAAACCTGCAGAGCCGTAGGATTATGTCTTGTCGCTTTAGGATTACTTGTGCTTTCAAAGGCAACCTCTAGGATTACTTTTGTGTTCCAAAGGGTGAAGAGTTGAAAAATGGTCAGAAAAACAAAGCATAAAGTGAGCTAAACATGTAAAAAAAGTTATAAATAAAAGGTTTAAAAAAAGATTTAAAAAGATGAAAACCAAGCTAAAAATGATGGTAAAAAGGTAAAATGAAGCCCTCGGTTTAACTTTTTTAACCTTCGATTTAACTACATAATAGTTGAAAAAATTGGAGAAGGTAGCAATGTAAGTTTTAGGCAGGAATTTTGTTTAGCCTGACCTTTTGGGATTGCACCTGGACCTTCATCCATTGGATCTTCAGCTGTGGCTTGACCTTCCATCGACACTTCACACGTTGGTACACTAGGCCTGGAGGAAGACGAAGGCTCACTTCCACTAGGCTCCGCAGGGTTTGGCCTAGACACAAAAAAAATGGCCCAATGAGCCACTCATGGGAAACAAGATGGCCCAAGGAGCCACCAAATAACTAGTCAGAAACCGTGCCTTCAGTTATCTAGTGTCTTGATTATGGAATTCAGGATGGCCCAAAGAGCCACCAAAGAACAAACAAAATCTTGGAGGTGACTGACTGTCCAGCCTGACATTCAAGTTCTTGACCGGGACTTCAGCCTCCGGTGAAGGATTCAGTGCCAGCCTTGCACAATGGACAACTGAAAGTTTCCCAACTCCAGCCAAAAAACAGGTTACAAGCAGGCTTCAAACGCTTCAAGAAAGAGCTTTCCGCTGCCACGCTTGCCGTCGCCCCACGGACGTCAGTGAAAAACAAAACTGTAGGTCAGGTGTGAGTTACGATAGAAAAGTTTGGACTCACTTGTTACAGGTCTCTTTGCAGCGATTCAAGTTTAGAACTGCTTTCCAGAAGTTTTCGGGAACTATTACGTATTGCTCCTTGCGAACCGAAAAAGCAACTAAGCAAAGTAAAACGAAAACATCCAGGGAATCCTAACTACACCCCTTGTTGAACCCTTATTGTTGGTGGGGGTAGTTTTGGGGGAGGGGGTAGGTAGGATTTCCTTGAAAACAAATCTTTGTCCTTCACGACCAAATTAACAACCACAAACAATCTAAAAACATCAAAAAAATTCAAAGCAATCAAGATGGCCCAAGGAGCCACCAACCACTATGGCCCAAAGCGCCACTGGAAACAACAAGATTAAAACAAGCCAGATGGCCCAGGGAGCCACCGCCCAAATTGACTCCACACAGTCACGAACAAGACATGAAAACGGACGATGGCTCAGTGAACTGTTAGATTGTTAGGCTTGAAACCTCCAAAAAATTGATCTTGTCATTTCGTTTTGCATGGACACTGACTATTGCAAGAACATTCTGTTTGAGGGCAAGCTATTTTTGACACTAGCGCTGCGCGGTGCAAAGCTCAGAGTTTCAAGATTTCACTACGGGCGGCCTGCAAGTAGCATGGCGTCATAGTGCAGCGGTAAAAGGCCTCAGAAGATCAACTCCACAGAGTGATCCTTTCAGATTTCAGTTGCTGGCCTGCAAGTAGCATGGCACTGTGCAACCAGAGAAAAACCCACGAAATCAACTCCACAGAGCCCTCGCAACTTCACTGCCTTGCCACCATTAAGGACCATCTCGTCAAAGATACACAAGTGTGGTTTGATAGGCATGAGACCTTTCAATGCCCACTTCACAGACCCGGGGCTGGAGGTGAAAGCTGCCAATCCTGAAGCCAGCAACTACCGTGCCAGCTGCAAGAGTGTGACTTTGATCTCAGAAGTATTGATGATCCGCCAACCATGACGGGGATCGACGCGCACCATGACCTTGCCAGACAGGTCTTTTTTCAAACCAGACAGGGCTGCCTCACAGAGTTTGGTGTCAGGAACCTCTGGCAGTAACCACTTGCAAAGGCAGCAATACGTCGCTTTCTCGGTGAAGGGCCAGAAGCTGCGGTCGTTCCCTTGACCTCAAACTTTTCAAGATTCTTTAACCGTGTCTTGGAATTCTGGCCCATGGGCCGCATGCTGGGACCATTCAATAATGACCCTGTCTGGAATGGCAATGGTAGGGTCACGCCTGATGGTACACATGTTGAGTTGTGGCTTGGGTGGGGCTGCCATAATCACATCGGACGGAGGATCTTTGGCCTTGCCAACAAAGCTCCAAACTGCCAGCCAAAATCTTTTCCACCATTTCCTCTTGCACATGGTGCTGAAACCATTCCAAGCCCACGGGGGCCCCAGCAAAGTAGATAGGAAAGCAAAGGGTTTTGGGCCTCTCCAACCATGCAAAGAACATATCTCCGACATTCAAGCAGGTGTCAACGTCAACAACAACAACAACAACAACAACAACAACAACAACAACAACAACAACAACAACAACAACAACAACAACAACAACAACAACACCTGACAGGCCAGGAGGAAGATCTCCATCCAGCAAGCTCTCAAGCAGCTTCTGGGATGCATTCATGCCAATTTGCTCAAAACGCTGGCCACGCAAATTGGATGTATCATCAGTGGTCATGGGCCAGGCTGCCTCGCTGAGGTCTTGCAAACAAGGAAACACAGTTGAATCAGAAAAGTGCTTTTGAGGCAAAGACAAACAAGCTAAAACCATCTAAAAAAACCACAGCTTATAGAACGTGCGCAAGGCGACCGACCAGCGCGATACCCAAAGCACTTCTTTGCTGTGAACCAAGCCTTCTGCTGTTCCATGGTGGTGATGTGACCTGTTTTGATGTCATGAAGTTGCTTATCGGTCATTTGGTCGTTTGGTTTTGCTTATTGCTCCGCTCAAAAACAGAAATTTTATCTGTTAGAATTTAAAGCGTTTCTAGCGGCTTCCGGGCCCTAAAAGGAGGCATGTGGAAATCCAACATGCAGCCACGAAAGGAATTGGGAAGATATTGATATTTTCCTGACTGATTCAAAATCCAAAAGTAAGTCTTACTAAGTAAAACCAGTAAATATGACCAGGAAAGAAACTATATCTGAGGAGGGTTGAAACACAGATTTTGGCCTGGCCCTCAATAACCTCGAGAGCAGCGTTCGGAACTTGCTCGGCATCTTCCGTGCGACCTGTGCGCATTGCACTCCAGGATGGGGCTTGACCTGGCGAATTGCCACGCCATCATCGTCGACTTCCATGGCAGCAGCGTCCACATATGGCTTGGCAACCCCAAGCGGGTACAACAAAGGGCGCTGATCTCGGACATCTTTTCCATCCTTGAAGCACAAAGCAGCTTGGAAGTGTACATCAACACCACGGGAAGACAAACTCTTCAGCAAGAAGTGTTCGAGAGCATGTCTCTGATGCACCTTGTAGTGGAAAACTGGTGAGAGCAGCAAACCAATCGTCTGAGGTTGTTCGGCCACAAGCTGGCAGAAAAGAGTGGACTCAGCAGTTTGTGAATTTTGGCTGTGGGACGCAGGCGTGGACCAGTTCAACAGGCACAACGTGGCCTGAGCAGAAAGCGGTCTTGGTGGAAAAATTCAGTTTCCAAAAACATTCAAACTGACCACCAAATTATGCGAAAATAAATATAAACAAATCAATGTCAAGCCACCACAGAAGTTTTGTCAAGGCCATCGGATTTCAAAATGTCCAAGACATTCTCGCGGGCCAGCCGACTGAGATCTCCCACCATGGCAGCATCATAGTGGAAGTTTTTTTCATTTTTGCTGCATCCATTGCAAGGCCCATTGAGTGGCTTCTTCACGCCTTTTCTGGTTCCACTCCAGCTTGACATGGTGCACATGGGTTTGATGCGACTGCAGGTAGACACGAAAGCATTCAGTGTCATATTCCAACTGTTTGCAAACAAGAGCCCATTTCTCTTCATCCAGCCGTGTCAACAAAACCTCAGCATTGGGAGATGGACCAACAGGAGCCTTACAATTGCAGATGTCAATGACATGCCGGAAACTCTTGATGTCATTGACCACAAGCTTCTCACGCTTTTCCTCTTGGACCTCATGCATCTCAAGGTCCCAGCCATGAGCTCCTTCCAGCCATGGTTCGAAGATGTGTTTCTCCACATCAGCCTTGCTAATGGGGAATGTTTCCATGAGCTGTGTGGCCAGGTTCGACAACAAACAATCGGGAGGTGCGTTTTTTGCGACAGTTACTCATGTAATTCCCGACGGTGCGTAAATTTGGACAGTTATCAGGGTTTTTTGCGACGGTAAAACGGACCGTCGCAAAAAACACGACCCAGAGCGCGT